>CENL01003104.1_pt1 | contig 27078 bp, 20 predicted proteins | sample 530221 | NCBI WGS metagenome assembly CENL01 (sample SAMEA2619791, study PRJEB7988) | marine metagenome | isolation source: saline water (ENVO:00002010), including
TGTTCTATTTTCATTAATAGACACTAAGTAAGTGATTTAAATCACAATCTAAATGGGGTTGCTTCGGTGGCCCCATTTTTTTAAAATTTATTTTGTAGGAATTAGAAATATATACTATATTTATAGTTAAACCGACTAAGTAATATAGGAGAAGTTATTATGTCAAAATCAGCAAGTTCTCGTAAAAAGGTTTCACTCCACGAATTAAATAACCATGCAATAAGTAATAAAAGACAAGCATTAAAAGATTTGAAAATGTTAAATTTCGATGAAATTCAATTCAAAAATCCAGCACAAAAAAGATTCTATAAAACTATATCTACAAAAGATATAACATTTGGAATCGGACCTGCAGGATGTGGTAAAACTTTTCTATCTACACATAGAGCACTAAGAGAGTTAGGTGATAAAGAATCATCAATAGATGGTATCATTATCGTTAAACCTCTGGTAGAAGCAGCAGGTGAAAAGATAGGATTCTTACCTGGTGATGTAGAAGAAAAAACAGCACCATTTATGATGTCTTTTTATTACAATATGGAACAAATAATCGGTAAGCAAAGATTACAGATATTAAAAGAAAGTAATACAATTCAAGTCATACCAATGGCTTATATGAGAGGTATTACATTGGCTAATAAGTTTGTAATTTTAGATGAAGCACAGAACGCTACACCTGAACAAATCAAGATGTTTGTAACACGAATGGGTGAGAATAGTAAATATATAATCACTGGTGATTTAGAACAATCTGATATTCAGAAACACAAAAGTGGATTAGAAGATGCAATCAAAAGATTCGCTGGTATTCACGGTGTTGGACTAGCATCATTTAAAGAAAGAGATGTTGTAAGAAGTTCGATAGTTAGACGATTGTTAAAAAGATACAAACCTAACTTTAATATTATTGATGAAGTATCAGCTGAAGATACAATATCTATGTGGATACACGAAAACGGACTGGATAGCCCAGCAGATGGTTCACTGGATGATTATCAATATCAATTAAAAAAATAAAAAGCTTGACTTATATAGGTAAAGTTCCGTATATTGTAACAATATAAAATTAGGAGAAACACTATGAAGTGTATGATGAGTGTGGATGGTTCAAACATTGTTAGAGTATCTGATGATAAAGCAAGTGAATTATATCACGAAGGTTTTAGATATGTATCTAAATCTGTATGGAAAGAAAAAGTTCGTGATGTAGAAACAAAGCTTGAAATAGAATCTGATAATAAAAAATCTAATAAATTATCTAAGGCACAAAAAAGACATTTGAGAAAATCTAATTAGTAATGAATAAAGAAATTATTTACACTATATTGATATTTTTTTTCAATAATATAATAATATGGTTTCAATTAAATGGTCAATTATTTTCAAATACTTGGAAGGGTAATTCTGGATTAATTATAACTTTAATATTAGGCATCCCAATAACTTATCTGTTTTGGTTAGCTACAAAATTAGGTTATCAAGGATTCGGTAATTTATGGGCAGTCAGATTTCTTGGATTCGCTACAAGTATGATTACATTTCCATTCTTAACATATTTTTTTCTTGGTGAACCAATGGGATTAAAAACAATTATAACTTTAGGATTAGCAGTTATTATAATGTTATTACAATTACTATAATAATATATAATAATATAATATATAATAATATAATATATAATAATATAATAACTATATAATAATTAATAGGAGATTAAATGAAAAAATTAAATGAAACACAACTTAAAGAAAATTGGGATAAACTAATAAACTTAGTTTCTGAAACATTTTCTGGAGAGAGAAAAGATAAATTAGTAAATATGTACAACCACTTTGAAGATAGAATGATGTTTACTCCAGGGTCGGGGACAGCACATTTTCATAATTGTTTCATTGGAGGGTATGTTGAGCATGTTTTACATATCACAAAAATAGCTAGAAAACTATTTGTTGATTATAAAGAATTAGGGGCTCATATAGATTACACAGAAGAAGAAGTTATATTTGCAGCTTTACATCACGACTTAGGTAAAGTTGGTGATTTAGAAAATGATTACTATGTACCGAACGATTCAAAATGGCACATTGAAAATCAGGGTAAATATTACAAGAGGGGTAAAGATTTAAATTTTATGACCGTTACTGATAGAGCAATATATTTGTTAAATCATTTCGGTATTTCAATGTCAGAGAACGAATATATAGCGTTAAGATTAACAGATGGCATGTATGAAGAAGCTAACAAAACATATTTGATGCAATATTTAGATGAGAATAAAGTTAAATCTAATTTACCAATTCTTCTTCATCAAGCTGATATGTTAGCTTCAAGAATTGAATATGAGAATTGGAAACATCAAAATGATAATGATGTAAAACCAGAACCAATCAAACAGGTTAATAAACAAGAACAAAAGAAGGTAGACGGCATGAAAAAAGCATTTGACGAGCTGTTTAGTAAATAAGATATGATAATAGAAATAATACTTACAATAATAATAATTACTTTAGGCATAACATTGTTTTATGCTCTCAGAAGAATAAATCAATACGAAGACATAATAGTAGATTTCCAAAACATTATAAGATTCGCATCAGAAAAAATGAAACAAGTTGATTCTGCTGGCCATTATGAATCTGATGACGAGACGGGATTCTTTTTTGAAGAGATAAAAAAATTACAGATTTTATTAGATAGTTTATTTGAAACAGAACAGGAGAAAAAATAATGGGCAGAAAAAAGACAACTAATTATTATTGGACTGATGATACAGAAAGAGGTATTATACGATACAATACTACAGATAGACCATCTGTAAAAAATAAAATATATAACGACCATTTAGAATATCCATTCTTTAAATTAACCGAAAATATAATAAACACATTTAAATTTAGTTATTTCGATGATGTTTTTAAAGATGTTCAGAATGAATGTATTTCATTTTTAGTATTGAATATGCACAAGTATGACCATACAAAAGGTTCGAAAGCGTTTAGTTACTTTTCGGTTGTAATAAAAAATTATTTAATTCTAAATAATAATGCAAATTATAAAAAATTAAAAACGCATGCTAGTATAGACAATGCTAGAGGAGTTCATCAAAAAATTGTTAATGAGGATGCTAGTATTTTTATTGAAGAGATTATAGTTTATTTTGAAAATAAAATACCTCATATGTTTAGTAAACATAAAGATAGAGTTATAGCATATGCTATTGTCGACTTAATGAAGATTAGAGAAAGTATAGAAGATTTTAATAAAAAAGCACTTTATATACTTTTGAGAGAAATGACGAATGTTGAAACAGCTAAAATAACAAAGGTTTTAAACTTGATGAGAAAACATATGAAAGTGTTACAAAATAACTTTTATACAGAAGGTACCTTAACAAAACTTTCTAATTTGGATAAATTTTCATAAATTACATATTTATTCATATAGGAGATTTAATATGGATAAAAATAAAATATTTGATGGTAAGACTTTTGAAGATTTAACAAAAGACATTTACGAAAACCAACAAAGCAAAAAACTACAACTTGATTTATTAATTCAAGAAATACACGGTATGATTCAAACGATGGATGATGCTGTTCTTATAACTCCCCTTATAAAAGAACTATTCGAAGTAGCTATTAAGAATGATGAACATTTGGTTAAATTAGCAAGTGTATGGCAAAGAATACTAGGAAAATCTAATAATGATGAAGATGGTATGTTATTATCTGAATCAGAAAAAGAAGATTTAATTGCTGCATTACAAGATGATGTAGATGACATACAACAACGAGCAGAAAAAATAAAACACGAAAAAGAATCTAATACTAAAGGCTTTGAAGCTTAATGTCTTTTATTAAATCGGGAAACAATATATCAGGTAAAGAATACATTCTTGATGCACCAGCTCAACAAGAAACATTTTTACAATTTATTCCTGCTACGGTAAAACAAGTTGTCAATTCAGGTGAATCTGTTGCTAGTCCTTCCAATAATGACAATGAATCTAATTGTATAGTTGTAGAAAAGAATATTTACACCGAAGAAGTAACATTAAATGGGTTAGATGTTAGGAAGTACAGACCATTATTTAGAGGACTAATTGATAGTATTACTAAAGGTGATTTAGTATTAATAACAATAGTTGGTAATGTTGGATACTATATGGGACCTCTAAATGTAACTAATACTCCATCCGACACTACTGCACAAATTAGTGGATTGAGTACTACTAAATCAGTTTCTAAAACATATCCAACTGCCGCTAATTTCAATCGTTTAACAAAAAGATTCAAGCCAGATTTAGACGACCCATTAGAAAAGGCTACAAGAATTACTGACCCTACATCTGGTAAAACAATTTTACCAGATATACATACTGATTTAATCATAGAAGGTAGGCATGGTAATAGTATTAGGGTAGGGAGTAGGAACAAATTCCCATCTGTAGTGATAGATAATGGTAGAGCAACAAATCAAAGTTTTGAAAGTATAAATGATAGTTCTATTTTTGCAATGTTTGACAAAGGGAGTATTTTAAATCATTTCGACCCAGCAGATGAAAATCTGGATGGTCAGATATATTCATTTAAATTTAGTGACGAGTCTATAGAAAATCCTACAAGTTATATAAAGAAAACATTTACTGCACCCTTAGGGAGAGGGTTACCAATCGACGGAGAAAGTGATTCTGATATTGAAGAAACTATATACAATTATTCACAACCGTTTTCTATATTAAATTCAGAAAGAATTATAATAAATGCTAGAAAAGAAAATATGTTCTTGAGTGCAAGAAAGCATATACATATAGGTTCTGGTGACTCTCTAACTTTTTCAACAAGTAAAAATACTATATTTAATTCAACAGGTAGGTTTGATATAAATGCTCCAGAAGTTAGATTAGGCTCTCAAGTAGACGAAGAAACACAACCGATTGTACTTGGTGATACTTTAGTGCAAAAGATAGTTGACTTGTGTGACCAACTTGACCAGTTGATTAAGAACATTACTGCTATAACGGTCCCCACTACACAAGGGCCATCAGGTACACCTATTAATGCAGCTGCATTTAGTTCTCAAACATCTGGTATTAGAAAAGTAGCTGAATCTATAGATGAAATATTAAGTGTGAATAGGACTATATAATGGCTTTAAATCCCAAAGTATTAGAAGATGAATTATTTAGACAATCAGAAGCAGCAGCTAATGGGCAGACAATAACATATGGTGACTTCGTTTCAGCCATGGAAAAATATGCTTTAGGTATAAAAAACCCACCACCAGCTGGTGTAGTACCAGCAGCTGCTATTTTAAAAAACTTATTAGATACTATCCCTACGACGCCACCATTACCTATTGCAACACCAATTATTAAATTAGCAGTATCATTGTTTGCTTTAAGTATAGGATTTGCAGTACCTGTAGGGAAGGGTATTATCTTCCCCACTATACCACCATCTGGAGCACCAGCTATAGATGCTATTTTAGCTCAACCAAATTCAAGAGAACAAGTTGCTTCACAGCTAGCTAATGCTATTCACACCTTTATGATAACAGGTATATATGATGCTAATGGTAAAGCACCGAATGCTGATTTACCTTCCGGTTTACCTGGATATGTTCCTTGGGGTTAAAAAGTAACTAAAAATTTTAAAAATTCATATTTATATATGAATAGGTTTATACACAGGAGTCAATAATGAAAAAATCAGATTTGAAATTAATTATAAGAAAAATAGTTAGGGAAGAGGTTGCTATGGCAATTCAAGAAGTTATAACTGAATTAAAACAACCTGTAACTACAAAACAAGTTTCTCAACCAAAATCAAAAAAGAAAATTGTTGAGAAAAAAGAATTTACAAATAATTCTGTTTTGAATGATGTATTGAATGAGACTGCAATGGATGATGAATGGAAATCGTTAGGTGGTGGCACATATGATTCGTCAAGAATGAACGAGGTATTATCATCTCAGTATGGTGATATAAATTCAGCTGAACCAAGTCCAGAGGCAATGGTAGCATCGATGGGAGTTAACCCTGAGACTGCACCTGACCCAGTTAAGAATATGTTTACAAAAGATTATAGAAGTATTTTAAAAAAAGTAGATGAGAAAGCAAAATCAACAAGAATGCCTTAGGAGAAAATAGATGGCTTTTATTCAAGATAAATTAACAACAAATGTTGATACGATTGAAGAATTTATAGGATTTAAATTACCTGTAACATTTGAATCTGTTAACTTATCTGTTTCTACATTAGAGTCAACACAAACTAATTTAACAAATCTATTATCGACACAAAAAGGTGAAAGGATGTTTCAACCAAATCTTGGGATAGATTTACGAAGACATTTGTTTAATCCGATTTCTCCAGAGACATCGGTTGCTCTTCAAGAAGATGTTATCGAACAGGTAGCTATTTGGTTACCATTTTTAGAAATTCAAGATGTTATAATTACTCCTGATGAGGGGAATAATACAATTAATATTAAAATAAATTATAGTTTTAAATCTAACTCTGAATTGACTGAATCAGTACAAGTTAATTTAAACACGGGAGCTACATACTAATGGCATCATATTCTAATTTTGACACTAAAAACGAATACGGGGATTCCGTAACTAACTATACTGCTAGAGATTTTGCTTCTATTAAACAAAATTTATTAGGACATATACAAACATATTTCCCACAAGCATATAAAGATTTCAATGAAACATCACCTGGTATGATGTTAGTAGAATTATCTGCTTATGTAGGTGATGTATTAAATTATTATGTTGATGATTCATTCAAAGAACTTTTATTACCATTATCAGAAGATAGAAGAAACTTAGTAAATCTTGCAAAAGTTACAGGATTCAAACCAAGAACATCTATACCTAGTTATGTAGATTTAACTTTTACTTTAACGGTCGACTCGGATACAAGCGACTTGACCAATATAGTACCTGATTCGAGTCAGAAGTTAACACTTGAAAGTGGTGCTGTCATTTCATCTACATCTAATCCAGATGTATTATTTGAAACTTTAGAACCAATAGATTTTTCTGCAGATACGAAACAAGAGGAAAATTTTGTAGTAGAGGATATAGATGCAACTACAGGATTAGTATCAACATTTAAAGCAACAAGAGTGATTAGAGCAATATCAGGAGAAACTAAAACAGCAACCTTTACAATTGGAGCTCCAGAACAACACAAGAAAATAAATTTAGTAGATTTAAATGTTATAGAAATTTTAAGTTGTGTAGATTCGAATGGTAATAAGTGGTATGAAGTTGATTATCTAGCTCAAGAAAATGTAGCAAATGTAACACACTATACAGATGATGTGAATAGAACTGATAGTATCGAATCTACTACAGATGGTTCCACAATTGTACCTTCGAGTTTATCTTTTATAAAAACGACTAAAAGATTTATCACAGAAGTTAATGAAGATAATACTACATCTTTAGTATTTGGTAATGGGATAATTAAAAATGGTAAAAAGTTTGAAACTACATTTATAGAATTAGAACAAGAAGGGGTAACATTACCAACTACAAATTTTTCACCTAAACCACTTGACGCATCAATAGGTACATATTATGAATCATTGGGAGAAGCACCGCAGAGTGTGACTCTAACTATAACATATAGAGTTGGGGGTGGTGTAGCTTCTAATGTCTCTGCAGCAGATTTAACAACAATAGATACTGCTACAACTATTCCGAACGGAGTATCAATAGCAAATTTAGCTGTTACAAATGATAGTCCAGCTGTTGGTGGTAGAGAAGGAGATTTTACAGAAGAGATAAGACAGGGTGCTTTAGGAAATTATGCTTCACAAAATAGATGTGTTACTAAAGAAGACTTCGAAGCAAGAACTATTAGTATGCCTTCTAAATTTGGAAGTATTGGTAAAGTATATTGTACAACTGGTGGTAGTATTGATAATAATGAGTACAAACAAGATTTAAGTTCTTTAAAAATTACTATTAACACGCTTATGAATGAAATTCTTGAGACAACTGGAGGTTCAGACTTCGCAGAAAAAACACAAGAACAATTACAAAATGTAAACTTAAATAGTCCTACACTACTAAACTTAATATCAGGAACAGGTAACTCTATATCAACAGATGACAGAGATAGAATTAGCACACTATTCGATAATGTACTCCAATATTCAGATAGTGTTGATTACAATCCGACTATTGACTTATACATTTTATCTTACGATGTTAATAAAAAATTAATAGCTGCACCTGATTTGATAGCACAGAATTTAAAAAACTATTTAAATCAATTCAGAATGTTATCAGATAAAATTAGAATATTACCGGGATACATTATAAATTTTGGAGTTGTGTTTGATGTGATGACATTCCCAGGTTATAATCCTTCAGTAATAAAATCACGATGTATTGATGCAATTAAACAATTCTATTCTATAGAGAAAATGAAATTCAAACAAATCTTATATGTAGCAGATGTTGTTAATCTTTTAAATTCATTAGAAGGTATAAAAGCTGTAAATGATGTTGTTTTTACACAAGATACAAATTTTACTGATGACATAGTAGCATTTAGTCCACCATTGTATAGTAAATCGATTAATGAATCCGGTGATGTTATAACAATAAACGATAATAAACACGGTCATCTTTACGACTTTGGGAAATTTTTTACAATAAAGGATTCACCAGCTGGTAGAGGTGTAGTATTGCCTTCATATGACCCAAGCGTATTTGAGATAAAAAATCCAGATACAGATATAAAAGGAGTAGTAAGATAATGCATTATTTTGTTTTCTCATCACAAGATTCGTGGATTTCAAGTGGTTCAAACCCTATAAATGGAGAATCATTTAGAGATAAAAACTTTGGTAAAGACCAAATATTAGAATTAAAAAAAAATTATTATAATCTTTCCTTTGATTACCCTACTCGTGCATTAGTACAATTCAGTGGTACTGGATTCAATACTCTTTCATCATCAATATCAGATGGTACTATTCCTGATGACGCTAAATTTTATTTTAGAATGTTTGAGGCACAAGGTAATAGTGATTTATCTTCTACATATAAAGTAGCAATACAACCAATATCACAATCTTGGACAGAAGGTGTAGGGAAATTAGAAGACAATCCAAAAACTACAAATGGTTGTAGTTGGGCAAATCGTAGTAAACCTGTCGGTGGTTCTGCAGTTAGTTGGGCAAATGTAGGTGGTAGTGTTTACCCAGTAAGTCATTCAGTACAATCTTTTTCAAATCAAACTCCTGATGTTGAAGTAGAAGTAACCAATATGGTAAATATGTGGTTAAAAAGTCAAGAAGAAAATTATGGTATGTTAATTAGGTTTAGTGGTAGTCAAGAAACAGATTCTGTAACATCTGGAAAATTAAATTTTTTCTCAAGAGATACAGGTACTATATATGCCCCACGATTAGAAGCTAGATGGGATGGTCACACACCCTGTACTGGTTCAAATACAGGTTCATTGACTGCATTAGATGTTTCAGGAAATACTGCTAATTTTATATACACAATAGGTTTAAAGGATAAATACAGAGACACAGAAGTTCCTAAATTTAGAATAGGTGCAAGAAAACAATACATTCAAAAAACATTTACAAATTCATATCAAACCACATCAGGTTCATTTATACCAGAAGGAAGTGGTTCTTATGCAATACAAGATGTGGCAACCGGGCAGATGATTGTAGACTTTTCTTCGAATACACTTTTATCTTGTGATACGAAAAGTAATTATTTTACCGAATATATGAATGGGTTTTATCCCGACAGGACATACAAAATTTTAATAAAAGTCACATATGATGATAATCAGGAACATATATTTGACAATGATTTTGAATTTAAAATAGTGAGGTAGATAAGTGCCTGAACAATTTAAAAATATAGAAAATTTTAGAACCTATCAAAAGCAAATTTATGATTACATAAATCAAGAAATAATCCAGATACCTTTATTTTTTGACAATCAACCTTACTTAAACGATACTACGATACCAGCAAATGTTATGCGAAAAGGTGGAGTTGCGCAACAAACTATCCGAGATGGGAGTTTACAATACAATAGAAAAATTAATGAATCTATAATTAGTTTTAAAGATGTATATAGTGAAAATAAAGATGATTTGAACATCATACAACTTATTGCAAATAAATTAAATGGAGAACCTCCATCACCACAAAATTTAATAATTGATGCTTACATTTGGGACGGTGGATTATCTATAGATAGTTTTAAAGGCCCGATAGTAAATGACCCTGAATTTTATACACCACCTACAACAGGATATATGTATATCCCCTTTATTGGGTTTGTGGGTAGAGATGAAAAATTCTTATTAAGGAATGATTCAAATTATCCTATTAATCATTTTACAACAACTTTACAAAACATACCTGGCATAGGTGAAGTACAATTTGAAACTTTTAAAAATTATTTAAAACAATTAAGATTTAATTTTGATTTACCTGCATATAATTTATCAGATAATACAGGTGTATTTTTACCCGTCGGTGTTAAAAAAAGAACCATATCAAAAAAACTTTTAAGACAAAATTCAGAAACTGAATTTACAGAAATTGTACCTGATGGTTTACAGACAAAAATAGATAATTTTTTTAGAGCTTGGAGTAAATCCAGAAATTTTATTCCAGAGGGGCAAGAATACATCATAGGCAATACAATGTTAAACAATGGAGACTTCGGTGGTGCTATTGGACCCGGTAGTTCTTATTTTATTGGATATCAAAATGCACAAGCTAATTGGAAGAAATTAACTACATCGAATTATATGACTTTAACAAATGCTTTTTTCAACGAAGCTCGAGATGTTGGTCAGGGTTTATATCCAGATTGGGATGGTAGTAGTGGACAATACGAAGATTTAAATAGACAATCTCAGAGAATAGAAGAGAAAGAAAATCCAGGGTTTTCACCGTTTGTGTTTTCGAGTACTCGAAGTACTCCCGCATGGTACGATATACAAATTTTATCTGATGAGTTATCACCTGGTGTATCGTATACATTTTCATTGTGGCATGCAGAAGATGAAGATTTCAACCCGAATAATTATTTAGAACAACAATTAGGTAATACATTTTTTTATGCAGTAACCATTATTGATAGAGCAACAAATGGTACAGCCGAAGAAGTAAGCGCAGTAAATTGGGCAGAACACACTTATTCAGGTGGTGGTGAATCAGATTTTATAGATTTTTCGAATCCAGAAGAATATGTAAGTAGGATACAAGGTGAATCCATAGAAAATTTCCAGTCACCTGATTTATTATGGGTAAGGTATAAAAAAACTATAACACTACCTGAAGGAGATGACGGTACACTTCTAGCTACTGATGGTACAACATACAATACGACTGATTATAAATATAAAATATATTGGTTGTTAGGATTTCAAAACTCTCTTACAGATGTAGTTGCAAATAGTTTTGATTCAAGACAAGGGCTACGATTGTTTCCAGGACCTGATATAAGAGCAAACTCAAATAAAGCCAGACAATATTTTTGTGGGTTAAGATTTAACAGAGGTGACAGAATAACTGGTACTAATAGTATTCAACTAACCACACCGCAAAGTAAAACTATAGCAAGAATTTTAAACGATTGTGTTGATATTCTTGAACCATATGATTTTGATTTACCAATTTATTCAAAATCTAAATTAGACCAAATAATTTTATCTCAGCAGGCATCTTCAACTATAATTCAATTGTTAACAGAAATAAAAGAAGGGTTAATAAGTTCTGTAACTTCTTTAACTGCAGGCATTAGTGACACATATGAAACACTTGCAACTAATATTGCGAATATTACCGACGATACAGATACAGATACAATAACAGAATTAGGAAACATAATAGAAGATTTTAGAGATATGTTTGATGCAACTCAGATTGCACAACGAGTTGACCAATTAAATACAAACTTAACAGATAAATTTAATCTTTTAACTGCAAACACTATTGCTCAACCATTGCAAAAAATATCAATATTTCCAACAATACAAAAGCTACCGGGTGATTTTGGGCAACGGGCAGGATTTATTTTTAATAGAGTTGGGTTTGTTTATGCAAACAATCAAACTCTGGATGGTGCAAACTTAGAAGAAACTTTTACTGAACAACTTAATGAGTTTGCCCCAGTATGGTCAAATTATGGAACAAAATTTCAATTTCCTGGCGTTGATACTGGTATATTAATAGGTGGTAGTAATGTAGCGGCTGGTTATACCGTTGATTATTTGAACGACGCTGTACCTGTACTTGGATATAGTTCTACGACCACGATACAGACACCACCCTCTTTTCTTACACAAAACGATGAACAAACGAATACTCCAATTGGTGCAATGTATGCAAGTGAAGTGTATACATCCGATGATGGTTTAGGGCAAACAATTAGAGAGGGTAATCCAAACGATGATAATGGTTATCCTTCTGTAAGTTATGGTCCGTATGCTCAACAAGGTGGACCTGATTATGGATTTGGTACAACCGGAGGCGGGGTAGAAAGATGTAAAGCTGTACAGGAAGCATATTACGCAACATATCAATTTAATGAACCTGATTTAGTCTCCGCAGATACTACTGAAACATTTTTAGGTATGAACGGAACTAATGGATATATTAATAGTAACTTTGAACCACTAAGAACATATCTTTACAAATGTACTTCTGGTCTGGATTTTGTAGCATGGGTTTATTCACATTTTATTGCATCAGGTACATCTTTTTGGAATATTGCAGGAGGTACATATCCAGGTTACCCTTTCCCAGCTGGTGATAATCCTAAAGGTGCAAGAGGAATGGGATTTTATAATATGTATCAATATGATGGAACCGACCCAAATCAATATAGAAAATATGATGGTGTAAGAACATTTTTATTATATGAACCACATTGGGAATGGAACGGAAGAGAAAACAGATGGGTTTTTAGATTTGCACAGCCTGTTATAGGAACAAATTCAACAGCTAATTATCCAGATGCATCATTAACAACCGCTTCAGGTGAGACGAAATATAAATTTAAAAACATGCATTTTAGAAAGGCAGTATGATAGATGAGTAATTTAATAAACTTATATAATGATAGTGAAAGTGCAATAATAATAGACGAGGGGTCTACTACTTTAACACAAGTTGAAAAATTTCCAACTTTAGGTCAATCTCCGTTTAATTTTGACGCGTTATTATCAGGAGACGCTAGTAGAAATCTTCAAGCAGAAAGAAATTTATATTTTATAGAATTAAATGTTTTTGATGGAGATGGTGCTTTAATTGTAACTCTTAACTCTGCAAAACCTTTATTTAAATTACCTTCTACTGGAAAATATTATTTTGGAGATTATCATTACCATGATTCAGGGTATATGGTTGGTAAAAAACACACGACACAACCACACGAAGGTTTAATAATCGAAAAACAAAATCAACTTATTCCATACCCTATAGAAAATAAAATATATGCAGATGATTATCAATCAACAAATAAAACCTTTATGATAAAAACAAGTGAAATTTTTGAAATATTAGAAAACTTACCTAATTTTTCATTAACAAAAAATGGTAAATATTCTATATCTTATGGTGTATTTCAAGATGTATTTTTATTAATTAGAAACACATATGGGAGTACTTCGTAATGAGTTATTTCCCAGAAATAATAACAAATGGATTAAAATTTATAATTGCAAAAGTTTCTGATTCAAGAAAAGAAATAGAAATACGGTTAATTAATGATAGTATTACAAGTTCCGAGAATAGACAATTTGATATAGGTGTTGAGGGGCAAAATGCTGGTATAGTCTCTGCAAATGAACTTTTTCAAAGATTAAATTTAAGACTTACACAATTTATTGATTCTAATGAACTTGATGCAGTAATACCTATAGGTGATGGAACTTACATACCATTAGTAAATGTTAATTATTTTGTAGATACTTTTTTACCAATTGAAGATATAAATAAAGAATTATTTGTAATAAAATTACATAATCCATTACCACCTAGTTTTAAAAAACTTGATAGAATACAAATACTCATACAACAAACAGAAATAGTTAGTAATGATGTTGTATATGGTGGGAGAATAGAAAAGAGATTACAAAAATTTGGATACCCATTAGAGACTGATTTATCTCAAAACCCTTTTAGTAAAGAAGTAAAAGAGACAGATACTTATCAAAATAAAGCTCAAATATCTTCATCTATACCATTATCGAGATTAGAAAGTGTTTTATCAGGTTCTTCATATAAAAATAGGTTAGTAGATTATTCCGAGTTTGAAAATTTTATATACTTCAGTTCAGCTGAAAAAAGATTACAAAATTTTAAGGGTAAATTAGAAAAAATACAAACTCATTTATCTGATATTTCATCATCATTGGCAGGGGCAGGGCAAGATTATTCAAATATAAACACTCCTGCAGGAGAACTACGAAAGAAAAAATTTAAAAATGTACACACTATTGTAAATAACTTTACAGATTATGAAAATTGGTTATATTACGATAACCAAATAACTTCAGAAAAATCTGTTCCGGGAATCGGAAAAGAATATACAGACTCTACTGCAGCTATTTCTACGAGTGATAATATAACTCAACAATTTAACAAAGAAGGTCTCGATATTATATATGTACTTTCAGGTTCAAGTACAGAAAATATACAAATTGTAGAAGATAAATATAAATTACAAGATATTAAATTTAATAATATAACGAGTTCAGTTTATCTATCATTTTTAATGCGAGCATCCAGTTCTGTATCTGATAATTTATTACATAAAAATACACAAACTTCATCAGTACCATTTTATCCGATGGATACTCTGCACTTAGCATCTGTACTGAAACCAGATGCAACTGGTAGTAGTTACAGAAGATATGTTTATAAAGCATCAGGTTCACATTGGGCACCTGCAGATAAAAATAAATTAGTTGGGATAAATGTTTTAAATTTTAATAAAAATTCTTCTGATATAGAAATATTATCTGGTAGTGATAAACAGAAAAAAAGTATTATTGCAGCCGGAGAATATAGTAATTATCTTTCATACAATACTGGTAGTGGTAAACCAGTATCTGGAAGTTTTGTACCTCGCGGAGATTTATTTAATTTAAGTATAAATGCTACCGGTGATAAAAATTTAAATGGAATAATTACTGATGTAAAAATAACATCAACCGACCCTTCAACAATAACACCATTTCATCATTTATATGATACAACATCAGATGAATTTTTAAATTGGTATAATGGAATGATTTCTTCCGCATCTTTTTATGATAGTCAAAACATACAAAGACTTGTGAATAATATACCAAGTAGTTATTTAGATGATACAATAACAAATCAAGAATTAATAACCTATGTTAATACGATAGGAGAATTTTATGATGAGTATAAAACTTTAATTGATGATTATTATAGATTATTTAATAAAGGATATTCTGATTATGAACAAGTACCTGCTAAGTTTAATAAAATATTAGCTGAAAACTTAGGGTTTAATATTTTACCAATTTCAGATAATAATTTTTTAAAAATATTTGGTGTGGCAGAAAATTTAGATAATAGTGAAGAGTACTCAAACAAAGTTATAAATAATGTTTTAAATAATCTTAGTTATTTATATAAAACAAAAGGGACACAGAATAGTATTAAAGCATTATTGAATTGTTATGGTCTACCATCGAATGTATTAAAAATACGAGAGGGTGCACAAAATTTTACATCCTATGACCAAACAATTTTGTCTAATGATGCATCTGTATCGCCTATAGATGTTTTTGACCTGACAGGAAGTATTTCATTTACACAAACAACTGATAATCTTCACTCGTTAGTAATTAATGATGTTATAGATGTAAATGATTTTTCATTTAGGTGGAATAGTGATAATACTATAACACAATCTGCTGTAGAGGCTGCTTTTAAAATACCACCAGCACCTATTAATACTATGAGTTTGATGTCGAGTAAAAATAATAATGATACTAAAGAATTATGGCATTTACAATTATTTCCATCAGGTTCAACAGAACCTAACAAAGCAAAATTAAGATTTAGAGTCAGTCCAACAGCAGGTGGTTCTTTATCATCAGGTATAGAATCCAGTTCTTTATTTGTTGATAGTGATTTTTTAGATATAACTGATAATTCTTTTTTCAATGTTGCAGTTCAAAAAAGTAGTTCTGGGCATGACACTTCTGCAGAACACACATATAATTTATTTGTAGGTAAATCATCAAGGGGTAGGATAAGTCTTTTAAATACAAAAACACTTACAATTGATGGAGATTCAAATAGTGGTGGGAACAAAAATTTTATTACTGGTAGTAAAGACAAACATTTATTCTTCTGTAACGATTTTACAGGTTCTGTAGCACAGATTAAAACATGGTCTACACCTTTATCATTTAAAGCTTTTAAACAACATATTTTTAATAAAAAAAGTATTGTTGGGAATAATTTTACAAGTTCAATTGAAGAATTACAATATTATTACCCACTTCAAGAAAATTATAATTCAGATTCACCTGAGTTTACACTTCTTGATGCATCAACAAAACAACAAGGTGGTAATTTTAATTTAAATGCAGGAGCATTTACTTCTATGTCTACTGCTATTTATGACACGACTCTTATTGAAACTATTAAATTTCCAAAATACGGAACAGGTGGTGGTACAATAGCTTCATCAGATAATTTAATTACTATACCAACTAATCAAAAATTAATTGATAATTTATCATATGAAAAAAGTGTAACAAGGTTTAACAATTTTGATGAAAAAGATGATATACATAATAGAGAATTATTTTTAGTAAGGTCTCCTCAAGAAATAATAAATGACTTCTTAGTAGACAATTTAGGTAATTTAGATTTTAATGATTTGTTTGCTGACCCTCGTGATGAATTTAAAACAACATATCCTGATTTAGATGCATTTAATGAAAAATTAAAACAATATAAAATATCAGTAGATATGACAAGATTTATTGATGCAACAAAAAAAATATTTAATAGTAGTTTTGTAGAAAGTCTAAAAAAATTATTACCTGCTAAAGCAAAAGTAACAATAGGTAATGTTATAAAACCAACTTTGACTGATAGAGTTAAAATACCACCTTTGAGGGAACGACCTGGAGTTGAACTTTTAACCCAACCATTTGCAGAAAAACCAGATTTTGAAGCACCATCTACATTTAATGGAGAGCTACTTAGTCCTCCAGAACATTCGTTTATTGGATTTCAAACTCCAACATCTTCATTAGGTGTTATAACTCATACAACATTTGATTATGAATTTGGTAAAGCATCAGAACTTGATGTTAGAACTAAACATATACGAGATTCATTATTATATAAAAACCCACAAAAGTTATGGGGACCAAGTTCAAATGACTTACATTTTAAAGGAGCGTCACCTGGTAAGACTGGTGATTATAATACATATCATTATGAAGAAGATGTTGTATTCACAAGCATTTCAGACCCTGAGTTAGTTATAAATACAACTAGCAGTTATAGTGGAGTAGAAAATACAAATTATACAGCAAGTAAAACTTTTGCAAACAAATTATTAATACAAACGAGTAAAACATTACCTAAAAGACATATGGGTATAACTCAACAATTATATTCAACTTCTTCAAATGATTCACCATATGGTGTAATATTAGATTCAGATACGAGAATACCAACAAATCATCCTGCTTATGCTCAGTATTTAAAATACTATGATAATTTTTATGAGGGCACAAAATTAGGAAACTATCAAAATAATCAGTTTCCTATAGGAAATAGTTTATGGAATACAGGTCAATGGTGGACTCCATTCTCTGATATTCAAGAATGGGAAGATGTTGCAACAGCTTCATTTTATAGAGTTGAGTATGAAGGAACAAATAATAATACTTTAAGAATTGTAAGACCTGAAGATACGAATCAAGGTAATCAAAGTAATTAAAAAAAATGGTTAAAAACACAATAATGACATATTTATATATGAATAGGAATATAAATAAAGTTATGTACATTTCAGTATAGGAGAAAATCAAATGGGATATTTGGATAATTCAACAATTGTAGTTGACGCAGTTTTAACAAAAGAGGGAAGAAAAAGACTGGCTGACGGAAACGGATTAGGAATAGAATTTTTTACACTTTCTGATTCTGGTATAGATTACAGGCTTTGGAATCCAGACCACCCGAGTGGTTCGGCTTTTTATGGAGAAGCAATTGAAAATTTACCTTCTTTAGAAGCAATACCAAGGGCAGAATTTTATATGAGAAATAAATTAATTACATTGGATAAAGATGTGACAGGATTGCCTTATTGGTCTACAGACAAAACTATCACTCCACTACTGATTAATAATGCTACTGATACACAGACACCAGGAACTAATGGAAATCAAATTTCAGACTATGAAGGTATAGATGTAGAGTTTACATTTAATCAACAATCACCGGGTGAAGTATTGATAATAATAGAAGATGGTACAGCTCTAAATACTATACTTGGAAAATCAAATTGTACCGTTACAGACTTAGGTGGGTTTAGTGATTCTGGAGAATTACAATCTTATCAGTCACTAATAAATCTTGGAGCAGGGTCTTCATATTATAAATTATCAGATATTGTAAATCCACCAAGAGTTACATTTAAACGGGCAGATGTGAACAAAACTACAGATGCAACAATTATTGATTTAACATCTGGAATTTACAAGTCTTTTCAAATTCAAACAAATACGGTTGCTCAAGGCGCATAATAAGGAGATAATTAATGGCTAACACTAATTACGGCAATACAGGAAACACAACTCCAGGGGGGTCAGCGAGAGGTACCGGAGGTGGATTAGGTGGCAGTAGTAATCAAAATCCACTCACACAAAATACAGAGGCTAATAATATTGGGGCTGCAATTACAAGTGTTGGTACCGTAATTCCAATACCTGCAGGTGAAACAGGTGAAATAGGTACTCGAACTAATATAACCGTAACACAAGGATATTTTACAAATGGTGCAGGTCTATTACAAGGAAGTAATATTCATACTGGTACATTAGCAGATAGTAACGAAAAATATTATTACAATGTTGTTAACACCCATCCTGCGTCAAGTAGTGCTGAAGTTCAATTTTCTGTTGCTTTTGCACATAGAGGTGGTTCTGGTTCAAATGTTTTGGCTGGTAATGAGACAAAAACCGTTAAAGGTGAATCTGAAGCAGTTTACAAACAATTTAGTTCATTATTACTTACTGAAAATGAAATAACTGGTGGATTCAAAATTTCTCAACAAGGTAACGGTGGAGCAATAGCAAAACATGGTACAGATGAATATGTGTACCTATTAATTGCAAATAGAGAAAGATTTAAAGACAAATTAGATAAACATGCTTGGACAATAAAATTAAGTGGAGCTAGCACTACTGGAAGTGCTAATGCTGCATTACTATCCTTGACTGATGATAGTGATAGTCCAACACAAACAGGTTCATTTACTTCAATTGCAGGTCCAAGGTATAATATCGTAAGTGGTGCAAATGGAACCGTCCATACTGCATCTGTTCATAGAACATTTGGCCATTTTTATCCTAATATGGGTGTGATGGTATTTAGTGGTGCTGAATTATCTTCATCAATACCAGGAAGAAAAGGAACTGACCACATTACAGCAAGTTTTTCTGCAAATACTTCTGATACTGCATTTATAACTGCAAGTGGATTTACTCCAAATTTAAATAATAATGCTGATTGTAAAAATGGTATAAGATTTGTTAATTGTTTAAGACAAATAGGAACGCAGGACATTAGATTAAGAGGTGCATTGGAACAAGATAAGAGAAGTTATTTTTGTACCGTAACACCTAGTCAATGTAACTTTACTAATAATCCAACTTTTATATCAGCATCTGCAGACGGAAGCAATGTATTAAGACATACATCGATGTTTGGAAACACTACCGTTTACATAACAGGATTGGGTTTACACGATGCGAATGGAACTCTTTTGGCAGTAGCTAAATTATCTACTCCAATACAAAAAAATCGTGGAACACAACAGACTATAAAAGTTAATTTAACATATTAAGACAATGGCATGGCAAAAAATTATAAACCAGTTGAGTATGCTTCGTCCACATTTGAAAGTAGAATATATCATAAGAAACAAAAATTTTCAAAATCAACTGAAGGCGTAAGTTCAATACATTTTAGGTCTGAATCATTAAATCAATATGATTCACCCGGAAAATTATCATATTCAATATCAGGTAGTCATTACAATTTTTTAAAGAATATGTTATTTGATTCTGCTTCATTTTATGGTTATAATTACATTTATAAAAATAAATTTCCAGATTCAGGTTCAGTAATTTATATACCTCAACAATATTATGGTGAACAAATAAAACCAAATTCTTTTACTTTAACTGAGGGAAATATAAACATAAAAGATGATGGCCACGGTAATTTATATCCGACAAATGCAGTAAATTCGAGAAGTAACGCATCTGCAATTTCTTCATCAGAAAATTATGTAGGTAATATTCAGTATCAAATGGGTGTAGTTACAATAACTGAAACAGGTTCTTGGTCAGGTTCTGGTCTATCCTCGACTGATGTAATGTATACTGATATTGGTACTACAGACTTTAAAATAAAATTTGATGCATCACAGACTATTCATCAAAATGAAATTGTATGTAAAATAAATAAAAATGAATTTACAGCAACTGCGAACAGAAGTTTATGGTCTGGTTCACATTATTTAATATCAAATGTTTCAAGTAGTTTATCTAAGTGGACACCATACGCAACAGGTATAGCATTTTATGACAAGACTCCTGATATTTATAGTAGGTTAGAAAATAAAAATTTTATATTTGAAATTAAACCTGGATTGAATACAATTTTATGGCCAGAAAATCCAGTACTGGTAGACGAATTGATTCCAAATCAAATATACACAATTGAGGATGACAATCAAAGGGAAGCATATAGAAATGATTTAGGTGTATGGGAAGGAACGATTACTCGACTTGACCCAGGAGTTCAATATTATATTAGTAGTAATGGTAGTTCAACATTTAATTGGGAATTGAGAAGTGGGCAAATTAAACAACGAGGTGTTCCTTTATTAGTTGGGACATTTCCGAGACCAATTAAAATAGATAAAGAATCAGATTTAACAATAATTATAAGATATGATGTATAGGATTAAAATATGAAAATAGGATTATATGATTTAGGTACACCAATTGAGTATGGATTCACACAAGAGAATCAACTTTATTATTGTAATTTGCACGGTTCACCTTCATCTAATAATTATGATGTAGATTATGGTAATTTATTTGATAGATACTATACTATTACTCCATACAGCGGTACAGAAGTGTTTTCAAACCCAGTAATAAGGCGTAGAGATTATGAACAATATTTTGATACAAACCAACAATATACTTCACCAGGTAGTGCATTAGGTGCAGGCCCAAGACAGGATGCTATAAGTAAACCATATAGTACAGAAGGAGTATTAGATTGTATTAATACGGTAAATTTCCCATTCGGGGGAGGTGATAATACATATTTACAAAGTTTTCCAGCTAATCATACAAGATTCAATTCCAGACTACACTCATCTATTTTTACAGAATTATTATTACACAATGTACATACTAACTATGAAGAATTTCTTGCTTCATCAACACCTATTTTGTATTCAAGTGCACTTGACAGAATTACAAAAACTTTGTTTGCTGGAGATTCTTTACAGCCAATAATTGAAACTGATATAGATAGCCAATTTAATGCACCAAGACACGAATTTGTCCCTGCAGGAAAACCATATGTTAAATTTAGATTTGAAAGTCATTTTGTAGATGACACAGGTATCACTACAAGTGGAGAAGAAAAAGGAGTTGTAGAATATTTTGTTTTAATGAATACTTTTGCACATTTCGGAATAACACAGGATGCAGATGTACCAGCTGAATATCGACAAAGTAATGGTGGTGATGGTATTTATACTATGGTGACAAACGATGGTGGGTTACCAGTTGATTCATTAATATCATTTTTAAATTCATCCGTTACTAATACTTTTTCCAGAACGGATGTTAATGAAATGAAAATGTTATTTGACGCTGTAGGTGTTTCAATACCTACTATTGTTGCTGATTTTCAAGATACAATATTTTCTGTTGATTGGGAAGATTGTTTATTTAATCAACCAATAAGTGACATAAAACCTTTTGAAGCATTCCCTTTCCCTGGTAGATACAATCCGACCAATGAAACAAATAAAGCTCCAAATTATGGATGGCATCCTAAGTCAAACGAAAATTTAACAAATAAATCATCGGAAGAATTAATCACAGACTATCAAGAATATTTATCTTATTTCGCATACACAGGTAATCACCCATATTTTTTTACTATTGATAATTTTTATTTACAAGATTATGATATTTTAGGTTTATTACCAACAAATGTTTCAGAATTTACACGATACAACAATTATTGGTCAGGAAATATTGGGTTTTATCAATGGCTCGCAGATACTACAATAGCATTTGAAAATTTATTACTTCAATTGGAGTCTGAAGAAAACAATTCGTCTACATTATTAGAACGAAAAAAAATACAAATAATATTAGAAAGACTGAATACATATTCTTCAACAGATGTAGATGATGATGATTTGATAACTTGGATAACGCCTTATTTAGAATCAAGTGCACCTTTTTCATTTGAAGATGAGTTTAGCGATATTGCTTGGTATTTGTTACACGATGAGGAAGGTGGACAATATGAAGTTGAATTTTTCTTAAGGATGTTTGGCCCTATAGCACCTCGAGGTTATCAACCCAAATGTGGTGTGAACTATAAACAATATTTTAATTTACCAGATTCTATTGATATAGGACCAGACGGACATGCAGAAAATTATACAGGTGGAGAAGGTGTAGTACCTTTTATATTTAATGGTGGTTTAAATGTAGGTTCAACTGAGACCGTTGATACATATTTAGGATATGATGCATCCCAATTACTTACAAACTATGATGTTGCTCAAAATATTAGTCCATACGCTGCAATAAATTTATTTGATTTAGAATTATGGAAATTATTTTATGATGCTCAAAATTATAATGTTAGAATAGAAAGTTTTATACATAATGAGTATACAAGTGGTGGTCAACTTGAACCGTTCCAAACGATAGATATACCATCACCACCCTTGAATCCAATAATTAATGGTGATGGATATCAAACATATAGAACTGATGAAACAAGATTTGCTACTCTTGAAGGTAGTGGGGATTATACACCAATTCAATGGCCATTCGAAGATTTACCAGTAAATGGATTGAATCCTAATGGTCCTTCATTTAGTGGATTGTCGCCATTCAATGAAACCGTACATCCATCATTAGCAGTTTTATATGGGGGACTTTTTCCAAATAGTAGCCACGCTTATAGTTGGTCTAATAATTCAATACAAAATGCAGGTGGAACTATAAATACACCAGACCTTACAGAATGGACTGCTGCTGCATTAGGAAATCCGGATTGGAGAATTTACAGAGTTAGAAAAATTACAATGTATGATGATGATTGGATTAATAGATTTGAAAATTGTAATCCTTTCGGACAATATCAAATAAATACAGAAACAATAATTAATCAAGATGGTACAACACAAGATGTACAATATTTTTGGTATGTTGAAGGTTATGTAACAGCTCAAGGAGTTTATCCTTCAAATTCACCTGAAGAAGCATTTTACACATACCCATCTATAAATTATTTTAGAGACCAATTTCCTGGGTATGGTAACAATCAAAACAATAATAATTTTAATCCAGGTGAATCAAATCAAAATGCACCAACTTTACAACAAGGTGAGTTTTATGTGTTTACACATGCAAATGTGCCTGGTATTACAAATACAACAAATAGTGAACCTAATTATGTTGCGTTAGAACCTACAACTTTTTCTTCTGATGTTATAATGAATACAGCAGTAGTGAATGAAGCATATAATGTAGGGTATTATTATAATACATATACTCCACGACCAGATAGTAGTTTTGCACTTTATGGTAGACACCCAGTAGAATATAATTTAGATTTTGTACGAGATAATTCTATACTGAGTCCAATTGAATATGAAAAATATGAATTTGTCCATAAAGTATCTACTGCACTTTCTGTTTTTAGTGGTCAGTGGAATTCATTCCCACTATGGCATCATTATCATCACATCGTAAGATTTTTTAGTTCAGAAACAGAATTTAATATACCTAATTTATTACCAGACGGTATAAATCCACATTTATTCGATGGTGTGAATCCATTTAACAATAACTTGGGTGGCTTTAAAACAACAATAAGAGATTATTTAAGACAACTTTCGTTTAGTGACGGGGGTATAGCTACTTGGGAAGTTTATAATTGGACACAATGGTTAAAAGGTGGTTGTACGGGAGTGTTTTCAAATACTCCACCTAATTTACATAATAACTATAATAATAATGATTATACTGATGCATTTGGTGCTTTCGTTGCACCACCAACTCAAGTTATAGGTAACTTAAATATCGATAATGAAACAGCTAGTAGTACAATAACATTTAATACTACATCGCCAGGACCAACTTGGTGGGACATATGTAATTATCTAAACACATTTCCAGAATTAAAAACAACTGCTATTTCTTATATAGCTGCAAATGAAGGTGATAGTGACACTATTCTTTACTCAAGTCAACCTATACAGACTGATGGTGCAATAATACAAGCTGGCTATTACCCTTCAAATCCTGAAACACCACTTCCTACAACATTTTTTCAACCTGGAGGGAGTTTATTTATTAAATTTGGAGGCTCAGCATTTATTGAAACTGCTGCTTTTGGACCACCACCTGAATCTCAAGGGTATGCATCCGGAACTTCATTTTTATCTATGATAAATGAATTAATTCAAGATGGGATTGAAGGAACAACCATTGATATTTATCCAGAAGACACGAATGGTAACGGTCAGTATCAAAATGCAGACGGAAGAATTTATTTAGAAAGAAGTATAATTGCAGGCAATCCAGATTATAGACCATTACAATTAATTTCTTATGCTATGCAAAATAATCTTATGGGGGCATTGAATTACTTTCTACCTCCATCTTCATCACCTTTAGTTGCTGATGATACACCATCTATTAACACAACTGATTATGGACCGACTTTATTGCCAACTACGATTAATGCCTTAGGAATTTTTGATGGTAAAAATTCTGGTGTAAAAATATCTTCTGATAACAACTATGAAAACTTTACTAATATACATAATTATGATTCAGGGCGTGGCCTCTTACCAGGTACAGGTGGAAGTGGTATGAATACTCCAAGTTTACAGGATAATGGTTATCAACCAAAAAATAATTTTGGTGTCTTTGGCCAAAATATATTTACACAGAGTACGAATCCAACCAATCATCCTTATTATTTTACAATAACTAATGAAGAACCAAATAAAGCTTCTTCGTTAGAAATTTTTGATGTTAGTTGGGGGCATATAGATGGTTCAGGGTCATTAAAAAAAGGCCATACAAAATCACCTAGTGAAGCAATTTATAGACAAGCAGCAAATGAATTACTTGGAACTGGTAGTGCATTTTATTCAGTATCACAATCATTATTAATAGATGGTCAGATTATAACTGATGCAGACCAACCTCAATATATGAGAGGTAGTAAACCATCACCAGATAAATATGTATGGGTGTTGAGGACAAAAGGTCAAGTACAACAAGGTACAGATTTAAATAAAAAATTCTATTTAAACATAAAAGGTAAAAATAGTAGTAATGGTGATGTTACACTACAATTACATTCTGGAAGACAGACTGCAGGAACAAGTGCAAATCTATATGGTTATAAATCTCAAACAAATGGATTAAGAAGATATTATTTATATCGTTTAGATAGTGATTCTCGGTATACAGCAACATTAGGTTGTTATGGATATTTTTATCCTCAAATAGGAACCGTAGTTTTAAATCCTAAAGCTGCAGAAATTTTTGATGGGACAGGTGCTACTACCGTGACTGAATTTAACGGTGCAGGAGCTGCTCATAATGGTTTATTACCGAATGGTATAAATAAAAGTGATAAAGAATATAATAATGCATTAAAATTAGTTAATGTTTTGCGTAACCAAACTGGAGATGAAAATTCAATCAGTACTATCGTACCAGCAATTCATACTAAAAAACAACTGATAAATTATAGTAGTGATTTACAAACTAATAGTCAACCACAGCAAACTATTACTGCAGTAATAAGATTACGACCAACTGAATTTAATTTTACTACTAATAAGACCAGATTAGTAGATTTAGGTGAACATAATGGTGAATTTAATACCTTTACTGCAAACGGTACATATAGTGCAGTAACACCAGCTGGTAGAGAAACTATGAAATATAATGAGAGTTTGGGTACTTACCCAACTACTTATATAACACATATTGATTTATATGATAGATATGGTTATAGAGTAGCTACTGCAAAATTAAGTACACCTATTAAAAAAGATTTTAATTCATCAGTAGTTATAAAAATACACATTAACTCATATTAGGAGGCAAATGGTTATATTAGGTTTAGATGCATCGACAACTTGTGTCGGATATGCATTCACACAAGATAAGAAGATTCTCGATATGGGATTCATCGACATCAAAAAAGAAAAAACACCCAAAGATAAAGTGCAGAAAGTTCTTGAATATTTGAATAATATTTCGTATATTGATAATGTTGAACATATTAACATTGAAGACAATCTATCAGGTTTTGCTGGTGGAAGAACTTCACAACAAGTTATTATCAAATTAGCAAAATTTAATGCAATACTTTGTTTTATGTTGGAACAATTTGATTTTAAAGTTCACAATATAAACCCAATGACTGCTAGAAAGAATGTATTTGGAAAAGCTAGAGTCAAAGG
>CENL01019230.1_pt1 | contig 27003 bp, 21 predicted proteins | sample 530221 | NCBI WGS metagenome assembly CENL01 (sample SAMEA2619791, study PRJEB7988) | marine metagenome | isolation source: saline water (ENVO:00002010), including
CTCCCCAAGCCCCGCCAAGGTCTTCTTCGAATCCGCCGAGGGGCAATCCATCCCGCCCCGCTCACGCAATCAGGTCCAGGGCATGATCTCGATGATGGCCGCCCTCATCGATCGCATGCACGAGTTCGACGCCGACGGCGACGGCATGCTCTCCGATCTCGAAAAGATGGCCATGGGATACCGACTCCGCAAGGAGTTCATCGCCGAGCACGACCTCGACGGCGACGGCGACATGTCCGGCGACGAATGGCGCGCCTTCCAAAAAGCCATGTTCGAACAAACCGCCGAGGGTCAACAACTCATGGCCCAGTTCGATCTCGACGGCAACGGCATCCTCGACGAAGAAGAACAGGCCGCCTTCGACGCGCACATGGACCAACGCGAGCAGGAACGCCGCGCCCAAGAACAGCGCCGCATGGACACCAACAACGACGGCGAAGTCTCCGAAGAAGAACGCCGCGCCGCCCGCCGACAGGAACGAGAGTTCTGGGGCAACCAGATGCGCACCGCCGAGAGCAACTTCGACTACGACGGCGACGGCGAACTCAACATCGACGAAACCAACGACGCCTGGCACGCATGGGTCGAGTACCAGGAAGTCGACACCTTCATCACCAACTACGACACCGACGGCGACCGCTCCATGGGCCCCGCCGACTACGAGGCCTTCCTCTCCGACTTCGACCGCAAGGACGACAACGCCGACATCAACAACGACGGCAAGATCAACATCTCCGACATCAACGCCTTCCGCGACCTCGTCATCCGCTCACGCAACGCGAGCTAACCTCTCCTCCCCCGCGCGTGCGGGGGAGGTGGTCCGCCTCTGGCGGAGCGGAGGGGATCTTCAAATACCAGACCCGTTGGGTGCCCTGCTTTGAGCCCGCCTCTGGCGGGACAAAGCAGGAACCGGACGCACCCGACAACCTGCTTTGCCCTCCCGTAGGTCGGGTCAAAGCAGGGCACCCTCAGGAACGATCACTCAGCTCACAAGTACATCTTCTTGTTGTAGATCCACCACTCAAACATCAGGATCGCCAGCGCACCCATCAGCAGCCACGGCCACCAGTCCTTGATGCTCTTCCGCTCAACCGCGGACTCGGCGCTCACCAGCGTATTCGCCAGCGCGATGGTGGGCTGAGTCGAAACATCACTCTCCGTTGGGTCGAGCAAGTTCGCCGCGAACAACCGTTGGATCTCGTCGTTGCGGACGACATCGGTTGGGCCGGGGGTGCCGCGCCATTGGAGGGTGTAGAGCCCGGTCTGTTGGATGGGCCCGTACACCACGCGCCCGTCAGCGCTGGGGATGATCTCGGGCGAGCGCGTGCCGTCGGGGAGCTGGACCCGCACCGCACGCGCATCCGCGGGGATCCGATCGGCGAGGACACTACCGGGCTGAATCAGTCGATCCGTCTGATCGATCGCGACAACCGAGCCCGTCCCTAAATAATCGACGGCGCTCGCGAGGAACACCACGAACGACACATCGAAGGGCCAGTTGGTTTTGGTGATATCAAACGGCACCACGATCGCGCGGACATCGGCGTCGGAGGTCTCGTACATCGCGGGCCCTGTTGCGGTCTCGGCGAGGGAGACGACGCCCGAGCCCTTGGGGATCTCGATGTTGGGCGTCTCGGCCATCAGGAGCGCGTCGAGGGTGAGGTCGCGCAGGACGGGGTGGGTGCGGCGCCAGTCGATGAGGGCGCCGCCTTGCCCGACGCCGTTGTCGATGACGCCGAGCGGGCCGGTGAGGGTGCGCCCGAGGATCAGGTAACGCCCGGGTTCGAGTCGGCGATCGAGCTCGTCGGGGCGCGGGAGGTAGTTGTCGAAGACGACGACATCGAAGACGGCCATGTCGCCGTTGTCGCGTTTGATCTCGTACTGCGACGGGGACATCACCTCGAAGCGCGAGAGCGGGAACCCGGCGATCGCGGATTGGACGAAGAGGTTGCCGGTGGACACGAGTGCGACGGCGGCCTGCTTGGCGGGCGGGACGATGAGGGCGCCCTCGTTGTCGGTGAGGAGGACATCGGCTTCGGGGTTCTCGTCGCCGTTGGTGTCGAGGCGGACGCGAGCGAGTACGGCGTTGGGCTCGACGAGTTCGAAGACGACGCCTCCCGTGGCGGTGGTCTTCTGCCCGGTGGTGTCGTCGATGGTGGCGGCGGGCAGGTCGATCTGACGGACGGAGCGGGTGACGCCGTCGATGATGAGCTCGGCGTCGATGGAGCGCTCGATGGTGTCGGTGGATTGCACGCCAACGAAGATGGAGAGCTTGGTGGGGTCGTCGTAATCGCGTTCGGATCGGAGTGCGACGAGCCCGATGTTGTTGGAGGTCTGCGTACCCATCGCGTGGTATTCGAAGGCGAACTGTCCTTCGACCTGGTCGGCGCGAACGGATTGGATGTCGGGGATGCGGCCGTCGGAGTAGAGGTGGAAGAAGTAGGGATCGCCGCCTTTGAGTTCATCGAGCTCAATGGTGTTGAGGACCTCACCGGCTTCGTTGGCGTCGGTGACGATGCGGTTGGGGCGCTGGGCCTGGGCGAGGCGGTAGGCCTCCTCGATGGAGGAGGGCGCGTCGGTCTGCTCGATCGAGTTGATCGCGTTGATGAGTGCGTTTTGGTCGGAGGTGAACTGTTCGATGATCTCGGCGCTGGCGTCGAAGGCGATGACCATGGCCTCGTCGGCTTTTTCACCTTGCGAGAAGACGGATGGCTCACGCATCGATTCGATGAGGGTGATGGCGTCTTCTTTGGCGCGCTCGAGTCGGGACTTGGATCCCAGGGTGTCGGTACCGTCGACGGCGGCCATGGAGGCGGAGCGGTCGATCATGATGAGGTACTTCTTGCCCTGCTCGCTGGTGGTGGCGCTGCGGGGTTGGGCGAGGGCGAGGAGGATGAGCCCGAGGATGATGAGTTGCAGGAAGAGGAGGAGGTTCTTTCGGAGGCGCTGGAAGGGGGCGTTGGCCTGCAGGTCCTGGATGGTCTTCTTCCAGAGGAGTGTGGAGGAGACCTCGCGGGGGATGCGGCGGAGTTTGAGGAAGTAGAGGATGATGAGCGCGGGGATGGCGATGGCGGCGACGATCCCGGCGAGGAGGGGGGCGGCGAAGGTCATGGTGTGGCCTCACTTTCATCGATACCCACAGTTAGTGTCACGCCCTCATGGGGAGCGAGAAGAATCTTTGATTGAAAGTGTGCTTCAAACTCGGGGAACGGCTTGTCGCGAGTTGATTGCGGTCGCCATGAACCAGAGCGTTCTGCAAAGTCATCTTCTTGCACGATGTATGCGTTGTACAGCGGGTTCGTGCGAATTACGGGTCCTTGCTCGTCAAGAACAACGAAGTCCACCATGGGCTCGGTGTGGATGGTCAGTCCACCACTCAGCAAGCTGCTTCTGTTTGAGGTGGTGCGGTAGCGGATTTTAACAACCCGGCTAATCTCTTCTCTGTCGGAGCGCGGCAAGCGGATTGATGCTGAAGCCGGTTGCATGTCATCCGAACGCAAACTCAACCACAATGTATGCGTGAGTGTTTCTGGCTTACCCCAAGGGTCATCGAATTCCTCGCCTGCTCGATCGAAGCTGTCGTAAGGATGCGGTTTGTAACTCCCCTGATCGAGATGTGCGTCGATCAAACCACCGTCTGAATCAAACTGAAAAACCGCATCACCCTGTGGAAACTTGTGCCCGTATAAGCAGCGGTACACCGGTATCCTCATTTGCTCGGTGTCTGATTCCCAGTAGACGGCTGGGATGTACGATGTTTCATAGTTGTTTGGATACACGCCGTTCCAGTCGACCATCCTCGCAGCGGTTTGGAATCGCTCGTTGAATGTCGTCTTCCCCTCGAACTGCTGTGATGCGATGCGCATCACTTGCTTGTCGCTCATGTCATGTTTGATGAGCGAGCGATCACTGCAGCAGCCTGTGAGTAAGAGCATCAATATGCCTGTGAGCCAGAGCAGCAATGTTCTTTCTTTGGTAGACATCGAGATTGCTTGTGCAGGGGAGGTTTCCCCTGCAACCCCTCTTGGGGAGGTGAAGGGTGCGGCGGGGTGTTGGTGTTTGGCCGCACTGCGCCGCGGGGCGGCGAGTACGGGCACCCAGAGGGGAGTTTGGTGTTGGGGGTGGATGGTTGTTGGGGGTGCCCCCTCCGTCACACTGGCGCGTGACACCTCCCCCGCAGGCGCGGGGGAGGCGAGTGGGCGCGTGATTCTGTTGGGCATGGGGGCGGGGAAGGTCATGAATCATCCTCCAACACGAACGGCACAGCCAGCGGTCCGGCCTTGCGCTCATGGCGACAATACCCTGGCTTCACTCCGTTGTTCAGCACCGCCCAGATTTCACCATCTACCCGAATCGTGGCACATCGATCTTCAGCATTACCTGACCATTCAATCTGAATCGAAGACTGCTCAGATAAGTGGCGGACCTCTTGATCTCCGAACTCGGATGGGTTTCTAAATGGCATCTGTTCTTTTGCATCTGGCTGTGACCACTCTGGTTGTTCACCTGCGGGTGTCGAGTTATACAGCCATACATCAGCGACGATTCGATCTGATTCGATCAAGTATGCATAACACACCCGATCATCATCCTCAATGACGCAATCGAATCTTCCTTCTGGCGAGGTGTGTTTCAGGCAGAGGGTCATCCGATACACCTCCAAGCAGACTGTTGTTGCTTACCGCATTTAGTCACCTGTGCAGGGGAGGGTTCCCCTGCAACCCCTCTTAGGGAGGGGAGGGGTGTGGTGTTTGATTCTGGGTGCCACGGGTTGCTCCGTCGGAGACGGACAACCCGTGTTCTCCGTATGACCTGGGTGTCCGTGATATTGGGTGCCGATGGACTACTCGGCGCACGGGTTGCCCTTCGGAGCAACCCGTGGCACCCGGAGGGGGAGATGAAGACCCCCTCCGATCCGCCTTTGGCGGACCACCTCCCTCGTCCGCCACAGGCGGATCGCGGGGAGGGACAAGAGGCCCCCTCCGTTCCGCCAGAGGCGGACCACCACCTCTCCGCAAGCGCGGGGGAGGAGAGTGGGATGGGCATGCGTGGGGTCATCGGAGGAGTCCTCGTTTGCGCATGTAGTCGAGGAGGAGGGTGTCGATGGGAGTGTCAGTCTGGATGGTGAGGGCGGTGATCTCGCGGCGGGCGCAGAAGTTTCGGAGGTCTTCGCAGTAGGCGCTAAGGTTCTCTTTGTACTTCTTGAGCAAGGGGGCGGAGATGGTGACCTCGGCCATGTCGTTGTCTTCGATGTCGCGGAGTTGGAGGTCGCCGGCGATGTCGGGGTTGACCTCCTGTGGTGACAAGGTCTGGATGGCGAAGACATCGTACCCTCGGCCGACCAAGAGCCGCAGGCCGGTTTCGTAGCCTTCTTTCATGAGGAAGTCGGAGAGGACGATCATGACGCCCTTGCCGCGGCGGGTCATGGCGATGCGTTTGCAGGCCTGGGAGAAGTCGGTGCCGCCTTCGGGGGACATGGAGCAGAGGAAGCGGGCGAGGTCGTGGGTTCGGCGGCGGCCTCGGAGGTCGCGGATGTTGCCTGCGATTGATTTTTCGCCGCCGGGGATGACGAGTTCGTCGCGGAGGCCCACTGCCGTCACCGCGACGCGGTTGAGGTTGATGAGCCCGATGTACCCGAGGGCCATGGCGACTTGCTGCATGTAGTAGAACTTGTTGGGTGTGCCGCAGTCGGTGGAGGCGGAGGCGTCGATGACGATGTGGAGCGAGAGGTCTTCTTCTTCCATGAAGAGCTTCATGAAGAAGCGGTCGAGGCGGCCGTAGATGTTCCAGTCGATGTGACGGAGGTCGTCGCCGATGGCGTAGGGGCGGTGGTCGGCGAACTCGACGGATTCGCCTCGTTTCTTTGAGCGGCGTTCGCCTTTGAGTTTGCCGGCGAAGATTTTGCGCGAGGTGATGTCGAGCTGGGAGACCTTGGCGATGAGATCAGATGAGAGGAGCTCGTCGATGGTGGCGGGGCGGGTTGGGTTTTCGGATCTCAGCATGTTGTGTCTTGGTTTGAACGCGAAGATCGCGAAGGGCTCGAAGCGGGTTCTTTCGATGCGGGGATGGCTCTTTCGTTCAGGACGCGGTGTGTGGCGTCGCGGAGAAGCTTGGTGTTGAAGTTGATGAGGATCCCGAGTGGGAATCGACCTGCGCGGAGATAGGAGAGCAGTTGAGCTTTGTGGATGTCTGTCAGTTGAGCGATGGATTTGAGTTCGACGACGATGGTGTTCTCGATGAGCAGGTCGATGCGTTGGCCTTTGATGACGGCGTCTTTGTAGATGACGGCGATCTCGACTTGGGATTGCGCGTGGATGTTGCGGAGGTTGAGTTCGTGCAGCAATGCTTGCTCGTAGACGGATTCGAGCAGGCCCGGTCCGAGTTCTCGGTGGACCTCGATCGCGGCACCGATCACATCGTGAGCGAGTTGCTCGATATGGTCGGGGAGATCGTGTTTGCGGAAACTCGTGCTCAACTCAGTCCTTTCTTCGTGTTCTTCGCGGGCTTCGCGGGCTTCGCGTTCAACTCATCTGTCGTTATCCCGCCCCCACCATTGCGGTTGGTTGGGTGGGGGTGAGTTTGAGGATTTCGGCGACGAGGTCGTCGGCGTTGACTCGATCTGCCTCGGCTTCGAAGTTCAGTAGGACGCGGTGGCGGAGGCAGGAGAGGGCGACATCTTTGATGTCTTCGTAGGAGACATGGAAGCGGCCGTCGACGAGGGCGCGGACTTTGCCGGCAAGGATGAGTGCCTGGGCACCGCGGGGGGAGACGCCGCAGCGGACATAGCGGTTGGTTGGGCCGTTGGGGCCGCCGGCGGCGGTGTCGGTCTCGGGGTGGGTGGCGAGGACGAGTCTTGCGGCGTACTGCTTGACATGGGGGGCGACGACGACGGAGCGGACGAGTTCCTGCATCTCGGAGATGCGGTGGCCGTCGACGATGGCGTTGGCGACGGGGTTCTCGGCGCCGGTGGTGCGGTCGATGATTTCCATGAGGTCTTCGAGCCCGGCGTAGCCGACATCGATCTTGAGGAGGAAGCGGTCGAGCTGGGCTTCGGGGAGGGGGTAGGTGCCCTCCTGCTCGATGGGGTTCTGGGTGGCGAGGACGAGGAAGGGCTCGTCGAGTGTGTAGGTTTCGCCGGCGACGGTGACGGAGTGTTCCTGCATGGCTTCGAGCAGGGCGGATTGGGTCTTGGGTGTGGCGCGGTTGATTTCGTCGGCGAGGAGGACCTGTGCGAAGATGGGGCCCTTCTGGAACTCGAAGGAGCGTTTGCCGGTCTCGTTGTCTTCGGAGACGATGTTGGTGCCGATGACATCGGCGGGCATCAGGTCGGGGGTGAACTGGATGCGGTTGAAGGGGAGGTGCAGGGTCGTTGCGAGTGTGCGGACGAGGAGGGTTTTGCCCAGGCCGGGGACACCTTCGAGGAGGACATTGCCGCCGGCGAAGAGCGCGACGAGGACGGCGTCGACGACGGGTTGTTGGCCGACCATGACCTTTCCGATTTCTGTTCGCAGCTCGGAGAAGGTTTTGCGGAATGCATCGCATTGTGCTTTGACTTCGGCGGGTGTCTCGAAGTGGTCCTGGTTGGCGGCCATGGTGGGCTCCTATCGAAAATGGAACGCGTGCGCGTTGTGTCAGTCGTTTTCGTTGTTGTTCATGTCGTCGCGGGCGCGCTTCTTTGCGGCTCGCAGCGCTGAGAGTGAGTCGGTGGGCTCTTCCTTGGGCTTCTCGACGGTTCGTTTGGGTTTGCCGATGATTGGCTTGTCCTGCTCTTCTTCGCCGGTGAGTGCGATGGGCTCGGCGGATTTGGCGCGCTCGGGGTTTGCCTCGAACTTGCGGGAGGACTGCTGCTTGCGGTCGTCGCCGGTTCGGGATTGGGCGCGGGTGCGTGCCATGCGCATGGCTTCGGTTGAGGCCTCGGACTTGCGGGATTCCTTGGTGGCGCCGCGTCGGACGAATGCGGCGATCATGGCGGGGTCTATTCTCACGCGTCGTACGGCGACATCGAGGAGGAAGATGCCGATGCCGATGATGGCGAAGAGGAGCCATGCGGGGGTGAGGGTAACTGGCATCTCGAGCCCGTCGCGTCCCCAGATGTCGGCGAGTGATGGGTCTGAGGGGAGTTCGCGGCCGCCGGTGATGGAGGCGACCTGTTTGAGGAGGGGAAGGTTTGTTTCGAGTGCTTTGAACTCGTCGGCGAACGGTCGTGTGACGGCTGCTTGGGCGCTGCCGTTGATGACATTGCCGTCTGAGCCCGGTGCGCGGTATAGGAGGTTGACGACATATTCGCCTGCGTCTGCGGTGTTGAACTCGCCTTCGTAGCGGCCCGGCCCGACCTGTTGGACCTCAACGGAGACGCCCTCGCCGTCGGGTGTGGAGGTTCGTGCCTGGAAGTCTGCGAAGTTGAGTCGTTCGCCTTCGGGGTCGAATGCTTCGATGATGACGCGTGTTTTTTCGCCGATGTTTTCTGTTGAGACGCGGAGTGTTGCGTCGCCGGAGGGGCGCATGGTCCAGCGGATGTGTTGTTCCCAGAACTGTGAGAATCCGGGCCATGCGACCCAGCTTCCTGCCCAGCGGGTGGAGGCGTCTGAGGTGAAAGTGACGACGCGGCCGAGCCCGTATTGCCATTGTGCGGCGATGGGGTCTTCTTCTTTGCCTCGGAGGGTGACGAGTGAGAGGCCTTCGCGTTCTGCGGCGACGACATAGCCGTTGATTGGTGGGACGGCGTTGATTCCTCGCATTGTTTCGGAGGGGACGCCTGTGCGTGCTGGTGAGAAGGGCTCGCCTTCCCAGATGAGGGCGCGTCGGATGGTCTGTGCTTCTTTGATGAAGATCTGGGGGAGTGTGGCGAGGGCGTTGTTTGCGACGGCGTAGTAGGTCCCACCCGTGACATTGGCCATGGTGCGGAGGGTGTTCGTGTCTGATGGTGAGTGTGGGTTGACGCCGACGGCGGAGATGGTGATTCCGGCACTCTTGAAGTCGCGTAGGAGTGAGCGGGACATGGAGGGGTCGCCATCTGAGATGACGATGCAGTGCTTCTGGCCGGCGGCTGCGTTGCTGAGCCCTGAGAGTGCGAGTTGGAGGGAGGGGTCGAAGGATGGCATGTCGCCGAAGGTAAGGTTCTGGATTGCCTGTTTGACGGCGACGCGGTCGCCGACGGGGCTCATGGGGTAGACCCAGTCTGTGCCGCCGAGCCCTTGGTATTCGATGATGCCGACGAGGTCGAGGCGTGAGAGGGCGTCGACTGCGGCGTTTGAGATTTCCTTGCCGTAGAAGACACCTTGGGGGATCTCGACTGAGTGGACGATGAGCGCGAGTGCGCCGCGTGGCATCTGTCGTTTTTGTGGTGGGTCGAGGCGTATGGGGAGGGCGTCTGCGAGGGGGGAGCCGATCCATCCGCCGGCGCCGAAGGACTCGGGCCCGCCGACCATGACGAGCCCGCCGCCGGTGTCCTTGATGTATTGGCGGAGGAGCTCCTGCTGGGCTTCGGAGTAGGCGTAGGCGGATTGATTGAGGAATACGATGCCTTCGTAGGATGCGAGCTCGGGGAGTGATGTTGGGAACTGTGAAGAGGGAATGCGTCTTGTCGCGACCTTGGCGCGTGCGAGCACATCCTCGAAGACGACGGCTTCGTTGGAGTCGTCGGCGACGATCAGGACGGTGCCCTCGGAACCGACGAAGGTGATGGCGGAACCCCTGTTGTTTTCGGTGATGGAGTCGCCTTGTGTCCCTGTGGAGTTGCCTTCTGCTGTGAGTCCGGTGAGTGGTTCGAAGACGGCCTCGTATGTGATTGCGCCGGGGCGGGTGACATCGAGCGCGACAGAGAGGACATTTCGTCCGGGATTGAGTTCGACGATTTTGCCGAGCTCTGTCTCGTCGGCGGGGTTGATGTCGATGAGGGTGCCGTCCTGAGAGATCAGCAGGCGTCCGGCGGCGGGTGTTGTTGCGTTGAGGACGACTTTGAGAGTGACGGTATCGCCTACGCGTGAGTTTGCGGGGACCTGGACATTTTCGACGATGACCTCGTCGGCGTATGCGAACTCGACGGGGAGGATGTCGATGGGGATGCCCTGTGCTTTGGCGGCTTGTGCGGCTCGGAGGAGTGAGCCGTCGGTCTCGTTGCCGTCGGAGATGAGGACGATGCGGTTTGCGACATTGTCGGGGGCGGACGCGATGGCGAGGGAGACGCCCGACATGAGGTTTGTGCCGTCGGTTGCGCCGATGAACTGTCGATCGACGCGGGTCGTTGCGCGTGATACGGATGCCTGGGAGTAGGCGTTTTCTGCGACGGTGATGACACCGAGCTCGTCATTGGATTGTCGCGAGTCCTGCTGGGCTTGGGCGATGTAGGCGTCGATTTGTTCCTGAGCGCCGGAGGGTATTGAGCGGGAGGCGTCGACGATGACGGTGACGCCGACATCCTTTGAGACATCGCGGATGGATGGTTCTGCGAGTGCGGCGACGATGAGGGTGATGGCGATCAGGCGGACGACGAGTGCGACAACGCGGGAGGACTTTCCGAGGCCGGAGATTGATTTTCTCGCGATGAAGATGGTGAGTATCGCGAGGATTGGTATGAGGAGGAGGTATGTCTCTCGCTGGAACTGGATGGGTCCGATCGCGAGCTCGGCGAGGGTGGAGTGGGTCATGGGGTGCCCCCCGCGCCGGGTTGGGCGTATTCTGGGGGGAGATCGATCGGGAGATCGCAGAACTGGAGTCGTGAGTTGCCTGAATCGAGTATCACGAGTTGGTCCCCGGCGACGCCGACTGCCCATGGTTGAGCGAGCTGTCCGACGCTGCGCCCTGTCTCACCATACCGGAAAAGGTGCTCGCCGGATTCAAGATCGATGCGTGTTATTCGATTCCCGCCAAACTCGGCGATCAGGGCGGTGTTGTCTTCGAGGATAGTCAGCCCGTATGGGAAGTTGAAGGCGGTGTCGGAAGTGTCGAGCGGATCTCCGAACCAGGTGATGAGTTCGCCCTGTGTGGTGATGCGTCCGATTCGATGATGCGATGCGGATGTGACGACGATCTCACGCTGGTTGGTGGTTGGGTTTGTCCAGAGTTCGATGGATTGTGGTCGGGACATGGCGAGGGGATGATCGGATGCGTCGACCTCTTCGCCGACAACGCCGATCTGGGAATCCCATATGACGCTGGGTGGGTTGGTGGAACGATCTATGCGGAAGTGGTTTATGCGATCGTTTCCGCCGTATTCGGAGACATAGATATCGGTGACGGCGTTGTTTTCGTCTGTGTCGACGGCGATGTCTGTGGGGTAGATGAACTGGCCGGGTTCTTCGCCGAATGATCCGAACTGGTAATCGGGTTCTGTGGGCTGCGGGTCGTCCGTGGGTTCGAGGGGCAGCTCGTACATGAGTACGCGGAACTCGTGGGTGTCGGCGACATAGATCGCGAGTTTGGATTCGTTGAGGAGTGAGGGGGCGGCGGTGAGGCCGGTGGGTTTTCCGCGATCCCATCGGGGGGTGTGGATTGCGCCGATGACGGTGCCCGTCTCGAGGTTCATGAGCTGGAGGCGGGCGGTCTTGTCGACGAGGATGGCGTGCGGTGCCCCCTCGTATTCGAAGATGTCCATGCCTCTTGGGTAGACGAACTGCCCGTTGTAGGTGCCCGACTCGCCGATTACGCGTGTTGTGTTGAGGGATGCGGAGGACTCGAGCCCTTGGCCATCACATCCGCACAGCACGCAGGTGATCGCGCTGAGGAGGGGGAGGACGGCATGTCGTGTGTGGGTACGGATCATGTATGAGCGCGATTGAATATCAATATCATATAGGCGTACCGGACCGATGGGGTTGAGTTGCTTGTCATGTTGGGTTGTTTCGGCGTGTGAGGAGGAGCGACGCGATGAGCGAGAAGATCACCCCGAGCGTGAGCAGATTGACCCCCGCGGCGCTGAGTTGCTCCAGACGGGTGTAGTGAAGGTCGGAGAGGAGTTGCTGCGGGAGTGAGTCGATGCCCGGGGGTGTCACGAGGACGGCGGACTCGATCTCGAACATCGCGAGCAGGAACACCACAGGAACGCAGGCGAGGAGCGGTAAGAGGAAGCCGGGGAGGGTCGCGATTGCCCATGCGCGGAGGGATGGGCCTGCGATCTGGATGCGTGCGCTGCGTCGATCGGGCGATTCGGAGCTGGCGCAGAGGACGCCGACGATTGCGGCGATGAAGGCGTATCGGGTGAGTGAAGCCCAGAAGGGGGCCAGGTTCGGGAGGTCGAACCCGATGATCCCGTTTCGGGCGATGGAGGCGCCGACGAGGACGCCGGGCATGAGCCCGAGGATGCAGAGTCCGGTCAGCGCAACTCGTGCGATGCGGCGGTGGATCGGGAGGGGTGAAGTTGACGCGAATGCAAACGACAGGGCGATCAGGAGGGATGCGAGTGCCACCAGGATCGCGGTGAGGGAGGTCTCCGCGACGGCGGATGCGTGTCGTTCCCAGAAAACGAGGACACTTCGGGTGTCCGCGAGGGTGAGGAGCATCGCGAGCAGCGGCACGAGCACGGCGAGTGAGAACACGGCGAGTGTGGCGGCGGTGCTTGCCCGGGAGACGGGTGCCGGCTGTGTGATCGGGTCTTCGTGGGCGAGGCGATCGCTGAGGATGGACGCGATGAGCTTTGCGCCCAGCAGCGCGGTGACGAGCATGGGTATGGATGAGATCCATATCCTCCCCCACTGCTCTGGCAGGTGCTCGGTGAGTTGTCTCCAGGTGACAATCGACCAGGTGTCGAGCTGGGCGAGGTGCAGGGGCACCGCGGAGCCGAGCATCAGGATTGCGATGAGTGTGAAGGCGCGGATCAGTATTGGCCGGCGCAGGCGCAGGTTGAACAGGGTCCGACGGACTCGTCCGATTGGTTCGAGCGCGATCATGTCGTCGTATATCCCTGAACGCGATCCCCATCCCGATGCGATGAGGACGGCGGCGATGGGTGCGGACCAGAGCGCGAGGCCGAGGACAGCGATCGCGTAGCCGGCCCAGATCGTGACCCAGCGGAGATCTGGGGACGAGGTGGCGAAGTGCACCAGCGCTCGCCCCACGATCGTGCCCGGATCACGGAGCAGGTTGCCCGCGGCGTAGATCATGAACGGGGGGAGCCATATGGGGCAGAGCATCAGGGCGCTGAGGATGGTCGTGGATGGTGTTCTGCGTGCTGTCAGGACGCGCGCGAGCGGGTAGGCGAGCATGGTCGCGATGAGGGCGATGAGGGCAACGGTGAGGATCGATCGGGCGAGGAGGATGAAGCGCGGGATGGTGAAGAGGGCGTCGGGGAGGGTGCCGATGTCTGTGATGATGGCCCGCGCGAGTGTGAGCATGGGCGTGAGCGCCAGCGCGAGTGTGATGATCGCGATGGTAACGGGGAGCATGTGCGCGATGCGATCGGTGCCCGGTTTGAGTGGTTCCTGTTTGGGCATCAGTCGTATTGACCTCAACGGGTTCGGGAAAGATCGAAGCGTGATCGTGCGCATTCGCGTTGAATGGGGTTCGAGGGTATGATACAGACCAATGCACGCGGGGTTCCCCTCGATCGGATATCGCGGGATGCGCGTGCGGAACTTCACACACTGTCGAAACACACCATGATTGATATTCGCAAACTTAAAGAGCTGGTCCGTCTGATGGTTGAGAACGAGCTGACGGAGATTGACCTCCACGATCAGCAGGAAACGGTCACCATCAAGCGCGGCGGCGATCAGGCACCGATCATTCAGCAGGCACCCGTCGCGATGCCCGCGGCACCGGCTGCGGGTTCGGCACCGGCGGCCGCTCCAGCAGCGGAGGCTCCCGCGGCCCCGTCAGCGGAAGCCAAGACGATCGATTCGCCCATGGTTGGGACTTTCTATACCAAGCCGAGCCCTGATGCGAAGTCGTTCGTGTCCGTGGGTGACAATGTGGGGCCCGACACGGTGGTGTGTCTGGTTGAGGCGATGAAGGTCTTTAATGAGATCAAGGCAGAACAGTCGGGCGTTGTTGAGAAGATCCTTGTGAAGGATGGCGATGCCGTGGAGTTCGGACAGCCGCTGATCGTGCTCAAGTAAATCCATTGAACTATTCCTGCGCCGCGGGGAAGTCTGTGCGTTCTCCGCCCTGAATCATGCGCCGCGATCGAGAGACGAACCCATGTTTAAACGCGTGTTGATTGCGAACCGTGGTGAGATTGCCCAACGGATCATGCGGGCTTGTCATGAGCTCGATATCGAGACGGTCTGCGTCTATTCGACTGCGGACAAGGACGCGCCGTACCTCAAGGACGCGGACGAGGCGATCTGTATCGGCCCTGGGCCTTCGAAGGACTCGTACCTGAACATAGCCCGGATCATCAGCGCCGCGGAGGTGACCAACGCGGACGCGATCCACCCCGGCTACGGGTTCCTGAGCGAGCGTGCGGAGTTCAGCGAGATCTGCCGCGACTGCAAGATCGAGTTCATCGGCCCGAGCCCCGAGGCGATGGGCAAGCTGGGCGACAAGGTTGAAGCGAAGCGGTACGCGAAAGCGGCTGGCGTGCCCGTGTTCCCGGGCAGCGAGGGCGCGATCGAAGAAGTCGACGAGGCCGTCGAGGTTGCCAGTGAGATCGGCTACCCGGTGATCATCAAGGCGGCGGCGGGCGGCGGCGGGCGCGGGATGCGGATCTGCCGGAACGAGGCGACGCTCCGCACGAACATCAGCAAGGCGCAGCAGGAGGCGCTGGCGGCGTTCGGCAACGGGGCGGTGTTTATTGAGAAGTTCCTTGAGCATGCACGCCATGTTGAGGTCCAGACCATCGGTGACAAGCACGGCAACGCGATCCATCTCTGGGAGCGCGACTGCTCGATGCAGCGTCGTCACCAGAAGGTGATCGAGGAAGCGCCCGGGCCGGGAATTGAGCGGAAGAAGATCGAGAAGATCTGTGAATCGGCGGCGAAGCTGGTCAAGAGCGCCGAGTATTCTGGCGCGGCGACGGTCGAGTTCCTGATGGACGACAAGCAGAACTTCTACATGCTCGAGGTGAACACGCGTGTTCAGGTCGAGCACCCGGTGACCGAGATGATCACGGGCGTGGACATCGTGAAGATGTCGATCATGGTTGCGGCGGGCGAGAAGATCCCGTACAAGCAGAAAGAGATCAAGGTCAACGGTCACGCGATCGAGTGCCGCATCTGCGCGGAGGACCACACGAAGGACTTCCGCCCGAGCGCGGGATTGATCGAGACCTACCGTGCGCCCGGGGGGCTTGGCGTGCGGATGGACAGCCATGTGTGCGCCGGGTATCGGGTGCCTCCGAACTACGACTCGATGATCGGGAAGATGATCGTGTGGGGTGCGGATCGTGACGCGGCGATCAAGCGTGCGTCACGCGCGTTGCACGAGTTCAAGGTGGGGCCGATCAAGACGACGATCCCGCTGCACGCGGAGTTGATGAACAACGCGGACTTTAAGCGTGGCGGCGTTGATATTCATTATCTTGAGCGGTGGCTGAAGGGTTGAGCGATCGCGAATATCCGGGGCATCGCGGAGATCGTGCTCAATGCGCAGGATATCGAGCTCCTAAGCGCGTTTTATCAGCGTGTGCTCGGGTTTGAGCTGCACGCGCAGCATCCCAAGACCGAGCCGACGATTGTCTTTCTGCGTGTTGGGGACAGCCACACGGCGTTGAACCAGTCGCATCCTCAGCTGCTGGCTTTGATTGATCCTGATCGGCACCCGGCTGCGAGGGGCAAGTTCGATCCGCCTACGCGGCGTGCGTTCCCGCTGAACCATCTCGCGTTCGAGATTGACGAGGTTGAGTACGAAGCGCACCTTGAGTATCTCCGGCACGAGGGCCTGGAGCCCATCGAAGCGCGGTTTGAGCATGCACAGGCAAAGGCGATGTTCTTTCAGGACCCTGAGGGAAACCGGCTGGAGCTGATCTGCCGGGATTCGGGCGTGAGCGCCGAGCAGGCGTTGGAGGCCGAGCGAGCGTTAGATGCAAGCATCGAGCAATCACTGAACTGAGTTTGACGACATCAGACGAATCGCCACACCAGATACGCAGCGCTGAAGGCGGTGAGGAAGGCGATCGATGCGATGCTCCATACACGCAGGCCCGGCCCCGGGCGTGCGTTCGTTGGTGCATGGCGGGTGATGACGAGGTAGTTGATCAGGGCGAGGATCGGGGCGGTGAGGAAGCTGAGGGTGGTGGCGAGGTCCACCATGGTCTTCATGCTTTTGAGTGAGAAGAGGATGATGCCCATAGCGACGAGTGCCTGAAGGACGACCCAGAAGGCGTAGCCGCGTTGCTTTGTGTCCTCGTGCGGGTCGGTGTCACGGATGGCCTGGGTGAGGCGGTGCATGGCGCGGGGGAAGGCGTCGAGGACGACGAGTGTGGTGGAGAGCATGGTTGTGAGGGCGGCGATGGCGATGAGGGGGATGCTCCATCGCCCGAGGGTTTCGGCGTAGGTGCCGATGAGCTGCTGGACGAAGCCGGCGCCGTCTTGGAGTTCGTCGACACGCCCGTGCATGACCAGTGCGCCCAACGCAAGGAAGAGGATGGCGACGAGCCCGGCGAGGATGTAGCCGAAGCGGAAATCAAAGATCGCTTCGCGGAGGTTGGCTTGGCGCTGGTGGATGCGCTGGTGTTCCTGAACCCAGATGGAGTTCCAGACCGCGGAGTCGATGGGTATGGGCATCCAGCCCATGAAGGCGAGGAGGAAGGCGAAGTTGGCGTTCCCCCACCACGGCGGGGTGTCGTCGGGGATCGTGCGCGGCGAGGACTTGGTCAGCGCGATGACAACGGCGGCGAGGGTGGAGAGGAGGAGGACGGTCATCACGATCTTCATCGTTCGCTCAAGGGTGCGGTATTTGCCCAGCAGCAAGATGAGCAGGCAGGCGGCGATGATGATGGCGCTGAGGGTTTGGGGGGTGATCGAGCCGGAATCGGGGAAGTACACGCCGAGCAGGTACTGTGCGATTGCGGCTGAGACGACGGTGAGGGCGGCCATGATGATGAACATGGAGCCGAAGTTGACGATGGCGCAGAGCCAGACGGCCCATTTCCCGAGGCGTCGGTAGCCCTCGACGAGGTCTTCGTGGGCGCTGGCGGCGTAGCGTGGTCCGAACTCGAGGAACGGGTACTTGGTGATGCAGGCGACGAGGAGAACGGCGAGCATCCCGAAGCCGAACCCGGCGCCTGCGCGGGTGGATTGGATCAGGTGCGATGCGCCGATCGCGGCACCCGCGAGGAGGATGCCCGGGCCGACGGCCTGGAGCATGGTGCGCATGGATACCGCTGGGCGCGGTGCGGGTGTTGTCGGTTGTGGGTCTGCGTCCATGCGTGTGTGTCTCGTGGTAGCAGGCGAATGTATCAGGTTTGAGGGGCTTCTTCCAGTTGCGGCGGGCATCGGCGCATACGGATGCCGTGGATCGCGTCGGCGTAGTAATCTGCGAGGATGGCGATGGGCTGGAAGCCGAGGGATTCGTAGAGGGTCATGGCGGGTGTGTTGTCGGCGCGGACTTCGAGGTAGACGCGGGTGATGTCGGCGTCTTGAAGACGGTTGATGAGGGTGGTGACGAGGGTGCGTCCGATGCCTCGGCCCTTGGCGGGGTGGGCGACCGCGACGCCGTAGATTCGCCCTGATCGCCAGCGTCGGTGGTTGCGGATGAGTGCGACGGCCCAGCCGAGCACCCTGCCCCGCCCCTCGGCCTGTTCCTCTGCGACGAGGACAATGGCGCGGGGGTTCTCGATGAGGCGTCGGATCTGGCGGGCGCTGAATCGGTCTTCGTCGATGAAGGCGCTGGCTTCGATCTCGACGAGTGTGTCCGCGTCGGCCTTGACGGCGTGGCGTACGGTGATGCCCGAGCTTGGGGTCAGGAGGGGCGCGGCCGGGTCTATCGGAACGGTTCGGAGTGTGCGGATCATGCTGTGCTCCACCCCTTGCACGACGGGGACGGGGACACGGGCGAGCATGGCCTTGGGGATCATGCGGCTGGGGCGGTAGCTGGTTTTGGTGTATCGGAGTGACTCGATGCCCCAGTCGTCGCCGACATTGATTTCGGAAACATCGGGGAAGTTGATCTCGCAGAACTTGGAGAAGATGAACTGAGGGGCGCCGTCGTGGTCCGGGTCTGTTTTTTCGACATAGATGACGGCTTGGTCTGGGGTGAGGCGTTCGCCGATGGTGAAGGCGACGAGCTTGCCGGATGATCGCACGAGCATGGATTCGAGCTTGAGCGTCGCGAGGTGCTCGAGCATGGAGAGGGTGAACGACTCGTCTCGTTTGCGGAGGATGTCGGTGCCGATGAGGCGTTCGTTGGCTTCGCCCTCGTGCCGATCGTCGGCGGCGTGCCTCCATCGCTTGAGCAGCGCCTTACACTCGTCGAGGTCGGCGCAGGTGATCGGGGCGATGGTGATCTCGGGGTTCTCTCGCTCGAAGCGGTTGCGGAGCTTTCGCTTGCCTTTGAGGTCGCCGCCGGCGAGGTCGACCATGGCCTGGCGGGGGTAGATGTAATCGCCGGGCATGGCGGTGGTTGAGAGCTCCATCGGCAGCGCGTTCTGGATCTTGATGAGCAGCTCGTCGGGGACATATTCGATGCGTGATTGATCGATCCGGTCGGTGCCGTTCTCTGCGTCCATGATGGCGAAACACTGGTCGATGCACGCAGCGAGCCTGCTGCCGGCATCGGGGGTGAGCGCGAGCGGCGGGAGCATGAGGGTCAGGTCCTCGTCGGCGGCGCTGAAGAGGCAGAGGTGGTCTTCGATCACACGATGCGTGAGTGCAAGCGGCTGGCACCAGCCAAGGCAGATCGCGAAGGTGGTGTCGGAGATCGGCTCATCGAGCGATGCGAACGCGCGGCGGAACAGATCCTCGTCCGCGAGCGTGACGGGGCGTCGTTCATTGGCTGAGGGGGTGTGGTGGGCGGGCGTCACCCGCGCGGGTTTCGGACGATGCTCATCGCGATCGTTTCGGTGTGTCGAGTTTTTCATGGCGGCTGGGTGCCAGTTCTCGTCGTCGGCGTGGGCCGGGGATGTGGCCGCTCCGGGTCTTCGGGTCCGGTGTGTTTGCGGCGCGCAGAGGATATCACATATCCCCCCATCGGAGTCAAGAAGAAATCTTCCGTTGGGTGCAGAATGAAAACGCCGGGTGTCCTGAGGACGCCCGGCGTTGATCAGCTATTGGGTTCTGGTTGTCAGCTGCGACGCATCGAACGGCGAGCGCTCATGAGCCCGAGCATGCCGATCCCGGCCCATGCGGCTGGGGGCAGGGGGACGATGGGATAGTCGCCGGTGGTTCCGACATAGAGGTTGTCCATGGTTGCGTATCGCGGGGAGAGGAAACCAACGGCGCGAATTTCGACGCTGGTGATGATCATGTCGGAGGTATAGCCGTAGAAGGCGCTGGGCCCGCCTGAGGGGAATGCCTCGACTGTGCCATCGCTGAGTGTGACGAGCATGAGAGCGCCAGCGGGATCGAAGCCCGGATCTGTCGCCCATACATTGGCCCCGATGGCGTGGACATTGCCCGATGTGAAGTTGATCACGATCGAGTCGAAGTTCGACGCGGTCGAGATGACGCCGCCCTCATTGTACAGTCCCGATGTGGGGATGGGTCCTGTGGTGATCTCATAGGCGAAGGTGCCGAAGTCGTAGTCCAACGAGTCGACCGCGCCGTCAGAGACGGAGCTGAAGTCGTTGTGTGTGTATCCGGCGCCCATCTCGGCGATGAGGTCCGCTTCGCTGAGGTAGACATCGCCTGCGCTGGCACCCGCTGTGATCAAAGCGATCGTCAGCACCATAATTTCCTTGGTGTACATACTGCTCTCTCCAGATGTATTTGAAATGAATCCCTGCTCAATACCGAGTTCGAAGACGCCGGGCACGCCTCGGTGTTCCCTCTCAGACACCGAGACGCCGACCGCGTGCGATCGATCCCGGAAGGCCTACCTGATCGTATCCCTTGAGGGTTTTTATGCAAAGAGCAAACCATGGAGAACATGCAAAAAGAGAATCAAGATGCGCAAAGTATAAGTTACTTGCCCATCTTGACATAGATCAGATGTTGGTTTGGTGCTTACTCGCCGATGGACTCGGCATCACCCGTTTGGGGTGTGAGGTTCATCGGAAGTTTCCCGATGCGCTGTCCGTTCGCGTTGAGAACGATGAACGCGGGTTGCTGGTCGAGCGTGGTGAACCCGCCGATGCTCAGGGATTGTTGGGCGGACATTTGAGCGATCTGGAGTTGGTTGGGGTTGTCTGCGCTGGCGTGGGCGCTGGAGGGGCCTCCGAAGTTGGCGGCCATGGAGATGAGGAGTGCGAACCCGGTGACGAGGGTCGCGGTGCGCCATGTGTCTTTGTTGTCGCCGAAGGATGCGGGGGTTTGTTCGCTCATGTGATCGCTCCGATTGGTGGGTGCTCGGGCGATATCGGGCGTTTTGTGGGGCGGATTCAGGGCGACCCGGTGTTGGGCTGTGAAGGTGCAAAAAAACAACCGCCCGGATGGGTTATTTCCGGGCGGTGTTTGCCTATTGGCAGAGAGAGAAAGAGAGTTTGTTACTCGCGAAGTCGCGTGCGACTCGGCGTATGTTTCGTTTTCCGTCGGTTGGTTATGCCGACGCCCGAAAAGTACATCAGGTTTCGTGATGTGCCAGTCGATCGGGTCGTTTTTCTTGGACCTTGAGGGGAAGATCGCGTTTTTTGACCAATAGAAGGGGGTTTTTGGTCCTGAAAAAAGTGTATTGATTTCGATGGGACGCGTACTATTCCGGACCGCGATGCGTGCCCCCGGGCCGGGAAGATCCGGCGCGTGTGGAGGAGCAGGGACATCGCGTGCAAGGATGAATCAATATGACGACTGCAACCGCGAGCGATTTGGCGATCAACGGCGGCACCCCGGTGTTCGAGTCCAATGTCCCATTCATGGCCGTCGGGCTCACGAAGAAGGACATCGCGGCCGCGAACGAGGTCCTCGAGTCGGGCATGCTCCGCGCTGCGAGCAAGTGTGCGGCCCTCGAAGAGAAGTTCGCCCAGGCAAGCGACGCGAAGATCGGGATGACCTGTGCGAACGGGACCTGTGCGCTCCAGCTGGCGTACGGAGCGCTGCTCGAACGCGGAGACGAGGTCATCACCCCCGCGTGGACCTACATCGCGACGGTCTCGATGCTCGTCGCGGCGGGCGCGAAGGTCGTCTTCTGTGATTGTCTCGAGGATAGCTACCAGGCGGACCCCGCGGACATCGAGAAGAAGATCACACCCAACACCAAGGCGATCGCGGTAACACATCTGTACGGGATCCCGGTAGACATCGACGCGATCCAGAAGATCGCCGACAAGCACGGGCTCAAGGTCATCTACGACAGCGCCCAGGCGCACCTCGCGGAGTACAACGGCAAGGGCATCGGCGCGTACGGCGACGCGTGCACCTACTCGTTCTACGCAACCAAGAACCTGGGCACGGGCGAGGGCGGGATGGTCACGGTCAACGACGAGGCGCTGGCCAAGAAAATCGGTCTGCTTCGCTCGCACGGCGAGACCGACAAGTACCTGCACGAGTCGATCGGGTTCAACTACCGGATGAACGACATCACGGGTGCGATCGGTCTGAGCAAGCTCGACACGCTCGGCGACGAGACCAACCGCCGGCGCGAAGTCGCTGAGCTGTACGCGTCGCGGATCGACGGGATCGAGGGCGTGGATCGTCCGGTTCCTACTGCTGGGTCGAACCCGGCGTGGCATCTGTACACCTGCCGTCTTGATCTGGAGCAGTTCAGCTGCACGCGTGACGAGTTCTGTGCAGCGCTCATGAAGGAAGGCGTGCCCAGCGCGGTGCATTACCCGAAGCCGTTGACCCGTCAGCCGGCGTTTGCGGACCTCGCGGATCAGGAAGCATCGACGCCCGTGAGTGTGAAGCTGGCGAGCCGCGTGTTCTGTATCCCGATCCACCAGAACCTGAGCGACGAGCAGGTCAACGGTGTGTGTGATGCGATCGCGAAGGTGGCGGACGCGTTCCGGAAGTGAGCAAACGCTGATAACTGAATCCGAACGAGCCGCGACTGTGAGGGAGCGGTTTTTTCGTGGGGATGAAGATCAAGAGGGGACCACAGAGCACACGGAGCACACAGAGAAAGCGGTCAGAGGGGGAAGAAGGGTGGAGATTAGAGTGCCTCTGGTCGTTGAGCTCGTATGTGCCTAATCGCTCTCGTATCAGGGGCAGCCGGCGTTAAACACGGTCAGGAAGGCGCTGACATCGAAGAAATCCCACATGTTGTCGTCGTTGAAGTCGGCGACCGGGTCCTGGTTGGAATAGGCCGTCAGGAACACGGAGACATCGAAGAAGTTGAGCATGCCGTCGGCGTTGAGGTCTGCAACACAGCAGTTTGGATCGATTGCCTGGTAGGCAAAGCCAGCATCGGGGGCGATGTAGGCAACAGCGTTCAGGAACACCGTTCGCGCGAGGATCGCGTTCTGTGTGGCGCCGCCGCAGTTGTTGGGTGAGTTGTAGGACGAGATCCATTCTTCGTCGGCGATCATGATCGCGCTGCCGAGGCCGTAGTCGAAGGCGGCGGCGACGACCGAGTTGGGGGCGTCGGTCGCGATCGCTCGCCCGTGCGGGCCGAGGTCCTCGAAGGTCAAATGGAAGCCGAAGCTCATGCTCTGGGATTCGGCATTGCCGAACGGACCCTGGTTCACGGTATCGGGCAAGAAGGTGACGGTGCTTCCTGCGCCAGACAGCTGACCAGAGCCGCCGAAGAGCTCGGCGTAGCGGTTTGGTGCGCCGTTCTCGAAGACGAAGAGCCCGCCGCCCTGATCGACGAAGGCCTGCAGTTGCTGGCGTTCGCACTCGTCGAGGAGGGCGTCGGCACTCAGTGAGGACAGGAAGACGGCGTCTGCGTCCTCTAGGGCGGGGCCTGAGAGCTCGCTTACAGCGGTGAGGTTGATGGATCGGTTGACGGTGCCGGCGGGGCCGAAGAAGGATGGGTTGAGCAGCGCGGAGCGGGCGTCGGCGAACACATTGCCGGTGAGGAAGTTGGTGTCCCACGCGGTGCCGCAGAAGTTGGTCCTGGTTTCGTCCAGGACCACCACGCGGATGGGTGCGGTGCCGTTGGTTGGTGCGTTCAGTTGTGTGGCTGTGCGTGCGGTGTCATCCGCGGCAAGGGAGCCGGTGGATGCGATGATCGCGGTGATCGCCACGACGAACTTGGTGCGGTATTGTTGCGTCCCCATCGTGTACCCCCTCTTGGTCGTTTGGGATCGTCCGTTGCCAGTGTACCAGATCGAAGGTCGGTGCTGAAATCAAATTCTGGTGCGATAGACGCTGCTGGGTGTGTAAGGGCTGGGTGCCCTGCTTTGACCCGAAGGGCAAAGCAGGTTGTCGGGAGTTTTCCGTTCCTGCTTTGTCCGCTTTGCGGATCAAAGCAGGGCACCTGGGGTGGTTGGTTTGTCAATGTGCACTGATCCCGAAGGAGACTTCGTCTCCATCGGGCCACCCCTCTGTATTTTCTTCTCTGTGTGCTCTGTGTGCTCTGTGTGCTCTGTGTGCTCTGTGGTCGCTTCTTACCGGATTACATCACCCGCGCGATCACCGCTTCGGTCCCGGGCCCGGCACGCAGCGCGCAGTCCTTGGTGATGGACGCGGGGATAAGCACGGTTTGGCCGGGTTCGAGCTGGTGCTCGGCGTCTTTGGTGGCAACGGAGGCACCCATGGTTTTGATCAGCATCACGACGATGGGTGTGTTGCGATCGTCGTCCTTTGCAGCGAGAGGGACCGATTCGCAGCTCGCACTGACGATGTCGATGGTGTAGAAGTCGGTCTTCGCGACATTGTGGCGGGTGGAGCCGATCTTGGGGGGCATGGTGGAGAGGTTGGCCATGTCGTCGGCGAGGAAGGCCTCGGCGTGCTCTGCGACGGGTGGGTGATCGAAGCTCGCGCACTCGACGGCTTGTTCGATGTGCAGCTCGCGCCCGGCGCGGTTGTATTCCTTCGCCCAGTCGTACACGCGGAAGGTTGTGTCGGATGGGGTCTGGATCTCGGCGACGAGGACTCCTGCGCCTAGCGCGTGGACGGTGCCGGAGGGGAGCGTGTGGCAGCAGCCCGGCACGGCGTGCTCGGTGCGCATGATCTCGGGGACGGTGCCGTTCTCGATGGCGGTCTTGAGATCGTCGGGGGTGATGCCATCTTTGAACCCCTTGTAGATGACGGGTGGGTTGCCCTGCTCGTCGGGCTGGGCATCGAGGATGAACCAGGATTCGGTTTTGAGGTGCGCTTCGGGGTGAGCGGATGCGTACGCGGGCGAGGGGTGGACCTGGATGCTCAGGTGTTCGCGGGCGTCGAGGTATTTGACCAGCAGCGGGAAGCCACCATCTGAGCTGAGGGACGCGTCGCCGAGCAGGTCGGTGCCCCACTGCTCGATGGCGTCGCGGATGGTTTTGCCCTGCAGCTCGCCGTTGGCGATGGTGGAGTGGGCGCTGTCGCCGCCGCCTCCGGATGTGGAGGTGGAACTGAGGTCCGCGAGCTCCCAGGATTCCCCGGTGGGTTCGTCGGCGGGGAGGTGCTTGCCGTATTCGGCGAGTCGGCGGCCGCCCCAGACTTTGGGCTTGAGGATGGGTTCGAGGATCAATGGGTATGCGTTGCTCATGCCCAATGGTATTCAGATGGGGAGCAGGGTGTGCTCTTCATCGTCGTGTCCGGGGTCGGAGGCGGATTGGGCGTCCTCGATGGCGCGGCGGATGCCTTTGGACCAGTCCGGGTGGCGTGGGTCGAGGATGGTGACGCGGCGTTTGCGTTGCTTGGTTTGTTTGGTGAGCCAGTGGCGTGCGATGAGGGAGAATCGGTCGAGCTGGCGTTGTTCATAGCCCATCGGGGAGAACCTTGATGCGAGGAGACCGGGGAGGGTTTCGAGCAGGTCGTTGTCGAGAAGCCCGATGGAGCACACTGGGTTGCACCCTTCGGCGCTCAGGACCCAGCACAACGCGTATCCCTGACGGCGTGCGGGGGTGATGATGACGCATGAGAACGCGTCGAGGGCTGCGGCGCACCCGAGGGAGTCGCGGGGGAGATCTCGCACGGCGTCGAGATGGCGTTTGGCGCTCGCGGCGCGTTCGAAGTCGAGCTCGGCGCTCGCGGATGCGATCTCATCTTTGATCGTGGATTCCCAGTCGCTCAGTCCCCCACTGGCGGCGTTGATCGCGAGGTCGAAACGCTCGTGGTAGGCGTGCATGGGTTCGGAACCGTCGCACGCGGCTGGGCAGCGTCCCATTTCTTTGTAGGCGCAGGGGGTGCCATTGGGTGCTAGCGCGAGTTCGTTTGGGTAGCGGCAGAGCTCAAAGATGTTGTCGAGGGTTTCGCCGAGTTGTTGGGCGGATTTATTGGTGAGGCAGGGGCCAACGACGGGTTCGCTGCCGCGCAGTTCGAGCGATGTGGTCTCGGTGGTGCGCCAGGTGCCCGTGTCGGGGTTGAGGACGAGCAGGGCGCGTCGGTTCTGGTTGGTGATCTTGGTGTAGAGGTCCGGGTCTACGGCGCGGGCGCGTTCGAGGACGAAGAGATCAGACTCGAATGCGGAGCCGGTGGGGTGCGCGAGGATGCGGTGGGTGATGGGGCGCAGGTCGGCGCGGGCGGTTGGTTCGTTGGACTCGTTGAGACGCTGGGCGATGAAGTCGCGGAGATGCCCGGTGGCGGCGAGCAGAAGCGTTGCGCCGTCGTGTGATTGGAACTCGACGACGCCCCGGTGCGATGGGAAAAAACAAGACACGCGTTCCGAATCGTTCGGGAGCGTGTCTTGTTGGTGTTCGCAGATGTGCGTGATGGAGTAGGCGGGGTCGAACACGGTTGTGTTTAGCGTTCGAACTCGCCGATGCGCATTCCTGAGATGCGTGCTTCGAAGCAGACCTGATCGTCGACGACCCCTTGGATATCGGAGATGAATCGACGATCGGATGCTTTGACGACATCGCAGAGCAGGAACAGTTCTTCACCCACGGTCACGGAGCGTCGGAACGCTGCGTTATCGATTCGCAGGAACGCTGCGAGCTGGGGTGATTCCTGACGCAGGTTGTAGAGATAGCACGAGAGCTGCGCGCCTGCCTCAACCATGAGCACGCCAGGCAGCATGGGCTGGCTGGGGAAATGGCCTCGGACCCAGAACTCATCGCCTTGCACCTTCATGGCTCCGATCCCGGAGAGACCGCCATCCTGTGCCCAGACGATGCGATCGAGCAACGCCATCTCATGACGGTGCGGGATCATCTGGAACATTGCATCGCGGTCCGCGATGGTTGCGGACATGTCGATCCCCTCAATATCGAGGAGGAACTTGCGATCGGGTCGGGATTGGGTGGTCATGCTTGGCGATGAGGACATGGCGCAGTATCGCTTGAGAGTGGCTCAGGGATGTATGAGCGATTGTAGAGGGGCGAATCAGTCGGTGCGTGATTCGAGCATTTCCTTGCGGATGTCCTGCGCGACATTCTTGATGTCCTGCATGCTCTTGCGGACGCGGGTGCCTGCTGCCTTGTTGCCACCCTTGGCCTTGTTGTAGTCTTCGCGGCAGGATTCAACGAGTTGCATCATCTTATCGAGCAGATCCATGTGGCACTCCCTTTGTCTCTCGTCCCGTACGCGTGTGTGCGATTCGGACGATTGTTGTGTATTGTCGCGACGATCCGTCGCCGCCTTGTTGGGGACATCTTACCCGAAAAACGCGGGCAGGAGTCGCTCAAGCGTGCTTAGGGCGGCTTTTAGATAGACAGGATCGTTTTCTGTTCGGAGAAAGGCCGGTGTTGAGGCGGCCATTAACACTCTACGCACATCCGCGAGGGCGATATCTTCGTTATCGGACGGCAGCCCAATGGCCTTTCTCGTGTCCGCAAGGGTGGTCAACGGATCGATCCCGCAGAGCTGTGATTCGCGACCCCAGAAGAGGCGTTCCATGTATAACGCGTCCTCGATCCAGCATCCCGGGGCGACCATGGCCAGGTCGATGAGGGTGCAATGGCCCGGGATATTGCGGTCGTGGCTCTTTCGCCTCATCGCGTTATGTGGGTGT
>CENL01010007.1_pt1 | contig 26641 bp, 26 predicted proteins | sample 530221 | NCBI WGS metagenome assembly CENL01 (sample SAMEA2619791, study PRJEB7988) | marine metagenome | isolation source: saline water (ENVO:00002010), including
CTTTATGCTTGGCAGGATGAGGAACGGGTGGCGATGGGCAAATTGCGAAAATAAGGCCGCTTTATGCGCCTTGCGCCCTCGTGACTGAGGTGACGCGGCTCAGATGAACCGTTTCGCCCTATCATTCCGCGCCGCTTCGCGTATGGGAGGGGGGACCCATACGGAGAACTGAACGATGACAGCGTCACAGAGCGTGCCGGAGCTGATTGCAGCGGTACAGGCCAAAGCAAAGACATTCGAAGACATCATTTTGGCAGGGCAGGCCGCGTCCAGCGCGCAAGACCTGCGCGCCGCACAGGGTGCGCTTGAACTGGCCGCCGTCGATGCTTTCACCCTGTTCGAGGCGCGGATGCAGCACCATTTCAAACGCGGCCCGTTTTCACGCAAACTCACCGCCGCCCTCAAAGAGGCCGGACGCGGCGACCTCGCCGAGCGCATCCACATCTATTACCTCGCCATCAACGTGCTCAAACACGGAAAAGGCGCAAGCTACCGGGAATTGCTCGACACTCCCACCGCGCTTGTCCATGTGAAGCCCACCAAAGGCGCAACGACGCAAGACGAAAACGCGCCGTCAGACCTGATTGATATTGGCGTTCCGGGCTTTTTCGGCGGTCTCGCCACAAGCCTTTTGCAGGCGCACGCGTTCCTTGAACATCGCTAGGTGTTTGGACGAGGTGTCCGAGATTGAAGAGGCGGGGTAGAGCGCGCGTTGTGATGGGGATGTTGCGCAAATAAGGGGTGACTTTGGATCAAAAATCTATTTTGTGGTGTCATATCTTGGGTGAGGAAATGATGGCAAACCTCCATTTTTTGAACAGAGTTGAACTGCGGTCAGGGCCTGTCGTGATGCGCACGGTGTTGAACGCTCAGGGAGCGGCGCTATGACTGCCCCGTGCTGCGTGTTGCAGAATGATTTCCTCAGTCTTGAGGTCGCGCCTTTGGGCGCGGAGATGCAAAGTTTGCGGACCTCGGCCGGGGACGATCTGCTTTGGAACGGGGATGCCACTTTTTGGTCTGGCCGCGCGCCCGTTTTGTTTCCAATCGTTGGGCGGGCGGTGGATGATGTGATTGCGGTTGCCGATCATAAAGCGCCGATGTCCCAACACGGATTTGCCCGGCGGAGCCTCTTTGCGCTTCAAGACCAAACAGATGTGTCGTGCAGCCATATCCTTACACAGAATTCTAAAAGTATGGCGGTCTATCCCTTTGACTTTACGCTAAAAGTGACGCACCGACTGGAGAGAAACACGGTACAGGTCACAGCGCAGGTGCAAAACAACAGCGCCCAGACCATGCCTTTTGGCTTTGGTTTCCATCCTGCATTTTGTTGGCCGCTGCCCAATACCGGGCAGGCGACGCATTACGTCACACTTGCCACGCACAGCACCCCTGATATGCATAAACTCGATGACGGATTGCTCGATCCGCAGCCGCTTCCCAGCCCATTCGTCGAGGGTAAACTTGCGATTGATGAGGATCTGTTCACCGAAGGGGCGCTGGTTTTTCCGAATGGATCAGAGGCGTTGCGTTATGGTCCCGCCAAAGGACTGACTTTGGAATTTCAGTTCCATAATCTTCCCGATCTGGCGCTCTGGCGCCCGAAAGGCGCGCCCTTTTTGTGCATTGAACCATGGCATGGCACGGCCTCTTACACCGGGGATGGCCCGCAAATATCGCAGCGCCCGAACAGCATCGCACTCGCGCCCGAGGCGGTCGTGGAGTTTGGCTATGAGGTGACAGTTCGGATGTGAATTGGGATGTCCGCCGCGGTATTGGCTGGCAAGACCTGACAGCCCCGTCACCCCGCCAAACGCGCCATCCATACTGTGTGGAAATCGCATTCGGGGTCTTCGGGCACGTAGCGCAGCACCTCTAAACCTTGCTCAGCCATCAGGGCGCGGTATTCGTCGGGGCCGAGCGAGGCGTGGTAGACCTCTTCGCCCTCGACATTGCCGATCACTTCGCTGTCCTCAGGACCCGAGGTGAACAGCAACACGCCACGGGGCGCGAGGTGGTGGGCGAAGGTTTTGAACATCGCCCGCTGGTCGTCTTTCGAGAGGTGAAAGAAGCTGTCCCATGCGATCACCGCATCAAAGGTCTCTTGCAGGTCGAGCCCGCGCATGTCCTCGTGAAACACCCGCACATTGGGCAGGTTCTCTTGGAACAAGGCGACCATGGCCGCCGCGCCGTCGACGCCTGTGACCTCTACCCGGCGATCCACCAGATATTGTGCGATCGGACGACCTGCGCCACAGCCAAGGTCAAGCACCCGGCGTTTGCCGGTGCTTTGCGGGGCGTGGGCCAAAAGCCGGTCCAGCCAGACCCGTTCAAACAGGGCCTTGCTGCGGTTGCGATCAAAGCCTTTGGCTTGGCGTTCGTAGGTGGGCAAGATATTTTCGGGTGTCATGGTGACCAGCAGATAGGGGGGCAGACGGGGCAGGGCAAGCCTAACTGTATCGGGCGCGATCACAAGCGGCGTCTTTCTGCTCACATTTGCGCGGGGGATGTTTTGACCCGGAGGTCGTGCCTGTATAAGGAGGAGCAAAGATCGGGCGTTGATGCGAGTCAGGGCCGGGTCAGGTGGTGGGAAAGGCAAACACGTGCTTCGATTTATTCTCTCTTTTTTCGGCACAATTTTCTCGTGGGTGACCACGGGGGCCTTTCTGTTGGCTGTGGTCATCGGCGGGATTTTTTGGATGTATGGGCGCGATTTGCCCAATCACGAAGCCTTGGCGCAATACACGCCACCGACGATTTCGCGGATTTATTCCGGCGAGGGCAAAATCATCGACGAATTTGCCAAGGAACGCCGCCTGTATACCCCACCTGAAGAAATCCCCGATCTGGTGAAATATGCGTTTGTGTCGGCAGAGGATAAAAATTTCTACACCCATCACGGCTATGATCTGCGCGGCATGGCGGCGGCGGCGCTTGAGGCGGCCAAAGGCGGCACCCTGCGCGGCGCATCGACCATCACGCAACAGGTGATGAAAAACTTTTTGCTCTCCTCGGATCGCTCCGCTGAACGTAAAATCAAAGAGTTGATCCTGGCCACCCGGTTGGAACAGACCCTGACCAAGGATCAAATCCTTGGGCTCTATCTCAACGAGATCGACCTTGGCGTGCGCTCCTTTGGGGTGACGGCTGCGGCGCAGTCTTATTTCAACAAATCGCTCTCGGAGCTGTCCCCGGAAGAGGCGGCATTTTTGGCGATTCATCCGAAAGCGCCCTATTCCTATCACCCGGTGAAAAACTATGACGCGGCGCTCAAACGGCGCAATTTCGTTTTGCGCGAGATGTATGAAAACGGCTATTTGAGCCAGGCGGACTACGAAACGGCGCGGGAAAAACCGATCAAATCGGTGCAAAACGGTGATTACGAGAGCTTCCGTGCAAGCCTGCCGCCGCGCGATTATTTCACCGACGAAATCCGCCGCCAATTGTCCAAGGACTTTGGTGAAGAGGAATTCTTTGAAGGTGGCCTCTCAATCCGCGCCACCATGGATCCGGAGATGCAAACCAGCGCCGCCCATGCGTTGCAAAAGCGGCTCGAAGAGTTGGACCGGGGCCGGGGCCAATGGCGCGGCACGGGCAAGACGATTGATGTCGCCACGCTGGAGGATGGCACATGGGAAAATGCGCTTGGGACTGTGAATGTGGCACGTGACGTGACGCTCGATGGCAAATGGTCGGTCGGCGCGGTCAACACCATTGGCGCCTCCGAGATGACGGTGATGGTCGAACAGGTCGGCGAAGTCACCGTGCCGCGCGAGGACATCAAATGGATCAAAGGCGGGTTCAGCGACAATTTTGAACGCGGCGATGTTGTCCATATCCGGCGTATGACCACCGGCAACAATGGTGAGGGCGATCTGATCCGTTGGAGCCTGCGGCAGGTGCCACAGGTGCAGGGCGCGTTCATGGCGATGGACGTCAACACCGGCCGCGTGATCGCGATGCAGGGGGGCTTTAGCTATCAGAACTCGGTGTTCAACCGCGCCACACAGGCCACGCGTCAACCGGGGTCTTCGTTCAAACCCTTCGTCTATGCGGCGGCTTTGGACAGTGGCTTTACACCGGCGACGATTATCGTGGACGCCCCGATCGAGATCAACACACCCCAAGGTGTCTGGCGCCCTAAAAACGCCTCGCGCACCTTTTACGGGCCCACGCCCTTGCGCACCGGGATCGAACAGTCCCGGAACCTGATGACCATCCGTCTGGCGCAAGAGGTCGGTATGGACACGGTGGCGCGGTATGCCGAACGCTTTGGCGTTTACGATCACATGGGGCAATATCTGGCCTCCGCTTTGGGCGCCGAAGAAACCACCGTGTTCAAAATGGTCTCGGCCTATGCGATGTTCGCCAATGGCGGCGAGCGGGTGGAACCGACGCTGGTCGACCGGGTGCAGGACCGTTGGGGCCGCACCATCTACAAACATGATCAACGTGCCTGTCCCGAATGCGAGGTCGCGACACTTGCGCCGGGCAAAGCTCCGACCATTACGGCCAACCGCGAACGGGTGATGAACGCGATCACCGCCTATCAATTGACTTCGATGATGCAGGGCGTGGTTTCGCGCGGCACCGCCGCCGGCAAGGTGCATTTGAACGTCCCCGTGGCGGGGAAAACCGGGACCACCAATGACGGCAAAGACGCGTGGTTCATTGGCTTTACCTCCAACATCGTGGCGGGGTGTTACATCGGCTTTGACACGCCGCGGGCAATGTCTGGGGCATCGGGCGGCGGGTTTTGTGGCCCGGTGTTTGACGCCTTCATGCAAGACGCGGTGAAAAAATACGGCGGTGGCAAATTCAAAGTGCCACCGGGCGGGCATTTCATCAAAATCGACCGCTATACGGGGGCCCGCCTCAATGATGACGCCTCGGGTCCGAATGTGGTGGCCGAATATTTCCGCGATGGCGAAGAGCCGATCTTTGGTCTGATGTATGATGGCGGCTTTGCGATGGGGGCGGACCTGCCCTTGGTGTCGGGCGCCAGTGCAGGCAATGGTCAACGCGAGGTTCAGACCTCGACGGGCAAGGTGATCAAAGTGCCCGAAAAGGCCAAGATCAACTCGCTGTCCTCGGGCGGGCTGTATTAAACCCTTTCGCAAGATCCGCCTGTCCGCCCCCTTGTTTCTTGGGGGCGGTGCGCGTAAATCTCCACACACGCTGAGCCCCTGAGACGCTTTGATCGTTGAGACAAGAATAAGGTAAGACACCCGTGCGCGCTGAAATCCAAAACACTGTGGCCAAAATCGAAAAATCCGTGGCGCTGCTCAAGCAGCGGCTGGATTGGGAAACTGCGCCGCATCGGCTTGAGGAATTCAACGCGATGATCGAGGACCCGACCCTGTGGGACGATCCCGAGCGGGCGCAAAAACTGATGCGCGAGCGCCAGATGTTGATGGATGCGGTGAACACCGCGAAATCCATCGAACAGGATATGAAAGACAACATCGAGCTTATTGAAATGGGCGAGATGGAAGAGGACCAAGAGGTCATCGCCGAGGCCGAAGCGGCGCTGATGGCGCTGACCAAAACGGCGGCTGAGAAAGAGCTTGAGGCGTTGTTGGATGGCGAGGCCGATGGCAACGACACGTTCCTTGAGATCAACTCCGGCGCGGGCGGCACCGAGTCCTGTGACTGGGCCTCAATGTTGGCGCGGATGTATGTCCGATGGGCGGAGAAAAAGGGCTATAAGGTCGAATTGCAATCCGAGAGCGCGGGCGAAGAGGCGGGCATCAAATCCGCCGCTTATAAAATCTCCGGTCCCAATGCCTATGGCTGGCTGAAATCCGAGTCTGGCGTCCACCGTCTCGTCCGCATCTCGCCGTTTGATAGCGCCGCCAAGCGCCACACGTCTTTTACCTCGGTCAAAGTCTACCCGGTGGTGGATGACAATATCGAGATCGAGGTGAACCCCTCCGACATCCGCATCGACACCTATCGCTCGTCGGGGGCGGGCGGTCAGCACGTCAACACCACCGACTCCGCCGTGCGGATCACCCACTTTCCAACCGGGATCGTGGTGACCAGCTCGGAGAAATCCCAACACCAAAACCGTGACATCGCAATGAAGGCCCTCAAGTCGCGCTTGTACCAAATGGAATTGGACAAACGCTCCGCCTTGGTGAATGAGGCGCATGAGAACGCCGGTGACGCCGGCTGGGGCAACCAAATCCGGTCCTACGTGTTGCAGCCCTATCAGATGGTCAAAGACCTTCGCACCAACTTTGAAACCTCAGACACCAAAGGCGTTCTGGACGGCGATCTCGACGGCTTCATGGCCGCCACCTTGGCGCTCAACGTGTCAGGGAAATCACGCGCGGATGCTCAGGGGGAGTGAGGTCTGGCGGAGAGTGTAGTTGCGCCGAAGCCGCCATTGAGCATGGATGCAGCGAATGGCGGGGTTGAGCCCGGAGTGCACGATGCTGCGCGGTGCATGAATGTCCACTTACGTGATTTGCTTTTGATCACTTGCCTTATGATATCGTTGCGACTCTCTTGCTCAAAACCTATGAAGCTACGTTGCAGTTCGCCATTTCTTGTCGCCAGCCTGCTGTGAGCTGGGCGACCGTCACTGCGCCAAGTGATCGCTCAAATTGAATCCGCGCTGCGTTCAACGCTTCGGTCGTGGCGGCGTTCGCTTCGCGGGCAAGCAGACAGGTTGGCTCATCCTCATCATTGCCAAGCGCAAACAAGGTCGGTGATCCTAGGGCCTTGTAAATGGAAAGCAGGGTGATTTCACTCAACGGCTTGATCAATATCCAGCCGCCGCCATGCCCTTTCGTGGACGTGACAATTTCCGCATCGCGCAGCCCTGCCATCGTGCGGCGCACCACGGCGGAATTGGTCTGCAACATCTGCGCGATCAATTCTGATGTTGCTGGCTCGTCCATGCCGTCAAGATGGAGAAGGGCATGAAGAACGCGGGAAAGTCTTTTATCCTGACGCATTTTGAGTCTCCATCGCCCCTATGTAACATTTGAAAACACAAGAGATTGACTCTTGGTGTGTTATGGTACATTTGATGTTACATGAATATTTTCAAAAGTACCATGGCCGATGTGTCTCAGCACGAGCCGCGCTCCGACAGGTGGATGGCCTTGGCCGTTCTGTTCCTTGCCAGCTTCATGAACCTGATTGACGTCAGCATCGTGAATGTCGCCCTACCGCGCATACAAGCGGACACGGGTGCGACAGCGACCCAGCTTGAATGGGTGGCGGCAGTCTACGTTCTTGCCCTTGCCGTGGGCCTGCTGCCCTTTGGGCGCTTCGGTGATGTGTTCGGACGCCGCCGTATGTTCCTGTGGGGCCTGCTTGGGTTCACTGCCGCATCCGTTCTTTGCGGGGTCGCACCTGATATACTGACCTTGATTGGGGCCCGCGCGGCGCAGGGTAGTTTCGCCGCCATGATGGTGCCGCAGGTTCTTGCGATTGTGCATGTGATCTTTCCACCGGATGAAAAGGCCCGGGTCTTTGGTCTGTTTGGTACAATTTCCAGCCTTGGCGTCGTCGCAGGGCCGATCATTGGCGGCGGGTTGATTACCGCTGATTTCGCGGGGCTGGGCTGGCGGCTGGCCTTCCTGATCAATGTTCCGCTTGGTATGGTCGCCTTGATCGGCGCCATGCGCTTTGTCCCTGATCTGGAGACTGACACCACATTGCGCCCCGACTGGATCGGAACGGGATTGTTTGCCGGGGCAATCGTTCTTTTGGTCCTGCCGCTGATCGAGGGTCGCGTCCTTGGCTGGCCGTGGTGGACGTTTGCGGCACTCTTGGCCTGTGTGCCAATGATGGTCGGCTTTGTGCTTTGGGAACGTCGCCTGAGCAAACGCGGCTTGTCCGCGCTGATGCCCGAGGGACTTTTGCAAAACCGGCCCTACCTGATCCGCCTTGGGTTGGTGATCTTATTCTTCTCCGGCATCCCCGGTCTGTTCCTTGTCCTCGCCATCTTCCTGCAATCCGGGTTTGGCCTGTCAGCCCTGCAAAGCGGCCTTGTGACCACGCCTTTCCCTGTTGGCGTTATGCTGGCGTCCACACTCACATCACGCTTTGGAAACGCGTATCTGACACTCAGAATTGCGTGCGGTGCTGCACTTCTGACGATCGGCATGATTGGACTTCGGGTCGTGATCAACGGCGTGGGGACTGACCTGACCCCGTATCTGTTCACCGTGCCGTTGATCATCTGCGGCTTTGGCATGGGAACGGCGGTCATGTCGCTGTTTCAGGTCACTATGTCGAGCGTTGAAGCGCAAGATGCAGGGGCCGGTTCTGGTGCCATGCAAGCGTTCCAACAAGTCGGCGCTGCCCTCGGTATCGCAATCGCAGGTCAGATATTCTTCTCTCTGCTCGGTGAGGACGAAATGCAAGTGGGCACAGAGGCCGCGTCCCGTTTTGTCCATGCCGCGTCACAAGCCACGCTCTATTCGATGGCCGTCTTTGCGGCCTTGGCCCTCGGCCTTGGAGTGTCAGCCTATCGCAACAGAAAGCCCCCACAATGACCGATAAATCATCAAACCCCTCGCAAGATTTTTGGGAACCACATTACGCCAAAATGACTCGTCCGTCTGGCGGCCGTGTCTCCGCCGTTTTGAAGCAGTTTGTCGAGGCGCGACCAATCGGAACCGCGCTTGAACTGGGGTGCGCCCGTGGCGACGACGCAATCTGGCTGGCAAAGCAAGGATGGACGGTCACAGGGGTTGATGTTGCCGAGGCCGCATTGAGTGCGGCCCGTGCCTCCGCGCAGGAAGCGAACGTCTCGGATCGAACGACATTTGAACGGCATGACCTGGGTATGACCTTTCCAACTGGAAAATTCGACTTGGTGACAGCGATGTTTTTCCATTCACCGGTCGATTTTGGGCGGGTTCAGGCGCTGCGCCGTGCCGCGCAATCCGTCGCACAAGGCGGGCTTCTTTTGATCGCTGGACATGGTTCTCGCGCGCCTTGGTCATGGGCTGATCCAGATACGGTCTATCCAACTGCACAAGACGAGCTGGCGGACCTGGCTGTTAACGCAGACGATTGGCGGAACGTCTTTGTCGGACCCATCGAACGAGCTGCGACAGGCCCGAAGGGGCAGAGCGCTGTGGTGATTGACACAGTCATTGCCATTGAGCGGAGTTAATCACGGTTCTTGAACGCTTTCCGGAGATGGGCGTTTATAAAAGCGGTCATTGGCGCAGCAATAATGAATGCTCGCTTTGTCCGGCAATTTACCATTTCATGCGCCGCAAAGCGTAGGGCGATGAACTCCGAACCGGTCACCCGACACCAGCGCGGCGAAAGTACCCGGAGAGCCCTCTTTGATCAATGCTGCGCAAGGCAAGAAGGGCGGCTCTGACGGCCCTTCAATCCATTCATAGGCACTGTTCAGCGAGGCTGTCTTTAGAAAAACTGGCTACAGTGTAAATGCCTTAGTCCTGAGACATGGGGACGAGGGTATCCACTGGCAGATCAGCTAAGTAGCCGACAATCTGGGACCGGGACCGCTCCATATCCGCCAGCCTCTGGTCCAGTTTCGCCACTTCACCTTCAAGCCGGGCGCGCAAGCGGTCACAGGGGTGGAACGTCGGCTTCGGGCTGATGATGCAGGGCAAAAGGTCGTGCATCGCCTCGACCGTCAGGCCGGCATCCGCCAACTGTTTTATCCGCTTTGCCTCTTCGAGGTCGGCTTCAGAATAGTCGCGATAGCCGCTGCCGGTTCGGTGCGGCTGGAGCAAGCCTTCGGCCTCGTAAAAGCGCAACATCCGGACGGTGATACCACAACGCTGAGAAATTTCTCCGATCTGCATTGATATATCTCCATTTTTCATTTGACCCTAACAACGCTGTCAGGGTGCATGACGAGAGCCGACACATCAAGTCGGAGAACAGAATCATGTCGAAAATAGAACATTTGCAGCATGACGGTGCCCGCGTTGGTTATCGTGACGACGGTGAGGGGCGGCCTCTGGTGCTGGTGCATGGGACAGGAGGGGACGGTGAGGCGAACTTTTCTGGCGTGATGCCCTACCTGTCCGCCCGAAGGGTAATCCGGCCTGATTACGCAGGGGCCGGGCTGACAGATGATCCCGCCAAGGCCCTGACACTGGACCGGCTGGCCGGGCAAGTGCTGGCTGCGGTGGACCATGCCGGCGTCGAGAGCTTCGATCTGTTGGGCTTCTCCCTCGGCGCTGCTGTTGCAGCTCGGCTTGCGGCCCGCCAGCCAGACAGGATCGAACGGCTCGTCCTAGTCGGTGGCTTTGTCACTGGAGCTGATCCTCGGTCGCAGTTGCAGTTTCGGCACTGGGCGGATCTTGCACGGCGGGACCCGGCATCGCTCGCACGGCTCATGCTGTTGACAGGCTTCAGCCGCGCCTTCCTCGCAGGAATAGACGATATGGAGTCGGTCGTTGCCGAAATGGTGGCAAGCAGCAACTGGCAAGGTATCGCGCGGCAGGCCGAACTCGACCTCCAAGTCGATGTCTCAAGCGATCTGGCAGATATTCGCGCTCATACGCTGGTACTTGGCAATCAGCAGGATCAGATGGTTGACCCCAAAGCCTCGATCGCTCTGGCGGATGGCATCGGCCGTACCACGCTCGACTGGATCGACGGGCCACACCTGGCTTTGATGGAAACACCGAAGCCGATTGCAGAGTTGCTAACGCGGTTTTTTCACGACTGACGCCATACATAGGGTGGCAACAGCGCTTCCTAGAGCACGACAGAGCCACGGGCGCGCCACTTCTCGCAGGTAGAAACACGATCCAATGCCGTCCTTCACATTACAAAAGTGAAGGGCGGTTTTGTCCGCACAGTCGCCGCTCGGTCGGAAAAATGCTACGAGGCGCATGAACGTCTGAAAGGCGAAAGCTGCAACGCGGCGTTGGCGGGGGCGGTGACTGTCTCCTCTGGGCCGTTTTGGCCTTCTTTGCCTGCGTCGCAATTGAACTCATCTGCCTTTCAACGAGCATCAGAGGCGCTTGTCGCCGTCAAACCGGAACGGCTTCCCGCAACACGCGATCACTGATCCGCTCCGGAAGATCTCCAGGCGTCTTGACATCAACCTTGACGTTCAAGGCCTCTGCGAGAGCGTCCTGTAAGCCTCCCAAATCGAAAAGAGTGGTTTCTGGCATAGGATCAACTAAAATATCGAGGTTGCTATCTTCCGTATCCTCTCGACGCAACACAGAGCCGTAAACGCGAGGATTTGATGTACGATGTTGCGCGACGAGTTACCGGATCACGTGACGCCATTGCTCAAAAGCCAGCGAAGGTTTTTTCTGGCACATTTCCCGTCCTTCAAATCCTTCAAGACTTTGAATATCAGCCGCGACGCAAAGCGTCTACAAATCTAGGGGCACCTCAATTCGACGAAGCCGTAGACGCGGAGTTTCAATCAAAGCTCGCGCCTATAGCCGACCATGCACCGCCGGATGACACTCAACACTGGTACAGGCTTTCCGGGCGGCCTATTCGCCCTATGCTGCACGCATTGCCCTTGTTGATGGTGGCGGCTTGGCCAGCCCGCGGGGTGGGCGTTTAAAGTATTGTCGCGTTCCGCGCCCGATTTATCCTTTAGACGATGCTGTGGCGCTATGATCCGTTTAGACAGCTCACTCTAAAGTGGCGCTGTCCCAAGCCGGTTCGGCCACGGCGAGACAGAGGCGTTAGATGGCAGCGGCAGTCAGGATGAAAAACACCTTGCGCACATGGGTCAGATTTTCCCATGTGCCGACAAAACCAGCCGCCACAACAAAACTGTCACCGGGGCCAAAGACCCGCTGCGCACCCTCTGCATCCGTCAGGCGCACTTGGCCCTCTAAAATATGACACATCTCGTCATAGTCGCAGGCGCAGCGTTCCAAATGCGGGCCAGCTTCCCAAATGCCGCTGAGCGCGCGTCCATCTGTGCTTTCAAAACAGCGCCAGCTTTTGCTATCATAGGGCGCATCGACCAAGGCGGGATCGTCCACGCGGGTTGCGCGCGGGGCGCCATTTGTTTCAAAGGCAATCACATGGGCGGGGTTCGTCATATCTGTCCTTTCAAAATGTAGCGTCAAGATGCGAGGCCAATGCCAAAGGCATCCAGAAGGCGCAGAACGGCGCCACGGTGGCCTGTTTCATCTTCGCGGGCCAAATCTTTTTGTGCCATTTTGACGGCCATGCTGCGGATCGGTTCGGGCGGAAAAGGCACCGCCCAGCGGCGTGGCATTTTCAATCGCGTGCGTTCAGTGTCGGCCCCATTCAACAGATCCAACATGGTCAAGGCGGCAAAGCGGCTGGCGGAGACGCCCTGTCCGGTAAAGCCCATCGCATAGGCCAGTTGACCATCATAGGCCAAACCAGAGAAAAAGGTGGTGCGGGCCGAGGTGTCGATGATACCGCCCCAGGCGTGGTCAAATCGCACATCCGCAAGGGACGGGAAGGCGGCCGAAAACTGGTCTGCCAGCCGCTGGAAACTCTCGTCGCGCTGCAACAAGGCGTCACTGCGATCACTGCCGTAGTGATAAATCGCGTCATACCCGGCCCAAAGCATCCGATTGTCGGCGGTTTTGCGGAAATAGTGAAACTGGTTGCCGCAATCAGCGATACCATAGCGGTCTGTCCAACCGATGCTGGCCCATTGCGCTTCGGTCATCGGTTCGGTCACCAGCGAGTAATCAAAAATTGGGATGAAGGACAAGCTCAGGCGCTTGAGCAAGGGCTTGGCCGCGTTCGTCGCCAAGATCACCTGTTTGGCGCGGATCACCGCTTGGGCGGTGTCCAACTGGAGGACGGTGCCGTCGCGGGACAGCTTGGAGACACCGGAGTTTTCGCAAATCGTAACACCTTGCTGCAAACAGACCCGGCGCAGCTCGGCCACTGTGCGCGCCGGATCAACCAGCGCATAATTCGGTTCAAACAGACCGGCGGAATAGACCGGACTGTCGAGTTTATCGGCCAACTCCGCACCTGACAGCAGACTGTGTTCGATGCCAAAGCGGGCATAGTTGCGCGCCATGTCTTGCAACCCCTGTGCCTGCCATGGCGTTGCTGCGACATTGAGTTTGCCGGAGCGCTCAAACCCCGCATTCATCCCGTAGTGCTCAAGGTCTCGTGCGTAGTGATCAAGATTGTCACGTCCAAGCCGGATCAATCGCTCCGCCTCGCCTGTGTGGCGCGTGAGCGCATTGGACACGCCATGCGAAATAGATGGGGCACAAAAGCCGCCATTGCGCCCACTGGCGTCTTGGCCGCATCGCTTGGCCTCAAGCACAACAATCGTAGCGTCAGGGTGGCGTTCGCGGGCCTTCAGCGCACTCCACAATCCGGTAAAACCACCGCCGACAATCGCCAAATCACAGGACAGATCTGAGGTGGCCGGAAGGCAAGCGGGCAAAGTCGGGACGGTCGTGGTCCAAAACGGAACGGGTTGGGCGGCGCTCAACCGCATGTCGCTTGTCATCGCATGCCTCCTACTCTGCTCAGGCGTTGTTCCAAAGCGGCCAGTTCGGCTTGGGAATTGACGCCGGTGACCTCGTCCTCATCTGCCTCGACACAGGCCACAGAGCGACCATCGGCGCGGGCGAGGGCGACGAGGTCGGTGAGATAATATTCGCCTTTGCTGTTGTCATTTTTCACCGCGGCCAACAACGGCCAAAGGAGGTCAGAGCGCAGCGCGACAATGCCGGAATTGCAAAGTCCGATGGCACGTTCTTCGTCCGTGGCCTCGGCATGCTCAACAATCCGCTCCAACCCGCCTTTGGCATCGGTAACAAGGCGGCCATAGCTGCGCGTGTCGTTTGGGCGAAAGCCCAACACCGCCATGGCATTGGTTGCATCGACCGCCTTACATAACCGCCGCATTGTCGCCGTGGTGACCAAGGGCACATCGCCATACAGCACAAGCACCACGCCGTGAAACGCTTTGAGCGCAGGTCCTGCCATTTGCACCGCGTGGGCTGTGCCAAGCTGCGGCTCTTGTAGCGCGGTTGTTTCGTTGGGATAGGCCCGCGTGATCTGCTCCCGCCCTGCGCCGACGATCAAAACCCGCTGGGACGCGCCGAGCTCGTCCAAACTGTCGAGCAAATGGTCCAACATTGGCCGCCCGGCCAAAGGGTGCAGCACCTTGTGCAGATCAGAGCCCATCCGCGTACCTTTTCCAGCCGCAAGCACAACGGCGGCAATCGGTGTCTGGCTCATGACGGGTCTGCCGGATCTAAATACCAACCCCAGGTTTGGGTGTGGTCATAGCGGGTGATCTGTTTGGTCTCGCGAAAGGCCATAAAACCCGCCGTGCCCAATTCGCGTCCGATGCCTGAGGATTTATAGCCGCCCCATGGCACTTGCGTGAATGTGGGCTGCGAACAGTTGACCCAAATGACCCCCGCGCGCAGCTTGGCCGCGACCCGTTCACAGCGCTCCAGATCGTCCGACATCACCGCACCGGCAAGCCCATACACACTGTCATTGGCCAGTGTGAGGGCTTCGTCTTCGGTGTCAAACGGGTTCACGCAAACAACGGGGCCAAAAATTTCCTCGCACCAAATCGCGGCCTCACGTGGCACATCGGCAAAGATCGTAGGCGCGATGTAATAGCCGGTCTCAACCCCTTCGGGACGTCCGCCCCCACTCACCAGTCGCGCCGTTGTGGCTTTGCCCGCCGCAATCGCGGCCATGACTTTGTCATATTGAGATTTCGACACAATCGGCCCGAGTTTGACGCCTGGCGCGTCTCCGGCGCCAATCGTGATTGCCTCTGCCGCTTGTTTTAGCCGCGCGAGCAAAGCGGGATAGAGGCTGCGCTCGACCAAGACACGGGAAGTGGCGGAACACACCTCGCCCTTGTTCCAAAAAATGCCGAACATGATCCATTCGACTGCTTTGTCGATGTCGCTGTCGGCGAAAATGACAAAGGGGGATTTGCCGCCAAGTTCCAAGGACACGGTGCGGATGCCCGCCGCCGCCGCCGTCATGATTTTGCGCCCGGTTGCGGTCGACCCGGTAAAGGCGAGCTTGTCCACCAGCGGGTGATCGGACAGCGGTGCGCCGGCCTCCGGCCCGGTGCCGGTGATCAGGTTAAAGACGCCGGGCGGTAGATCGGCGTTATCAATGACTTCGGCCAAAAGCGCGCAGCTCAGCGAACAGAATTCTGAGGGTTTGAGCACCACCGTACAGCCCGCCGCTAGCGCCGGAGCGACTTTCCAAACTGCCATGAGCATCGGGAAATTCCATGGCGTGATGGCGCCGACCACCCCCAAAGGTTCGGTGGACACCGTGCTGGTGAATGTGGGATCGCCGACATCGACGGTGGTTGCTCCGTCGCGCTCATGCGACTCGGCCAGATCGGCGTAATATTCAAACACAAAGGCCGCGTCGCCAATGTCCCATTCGGCCTCTGGAATCGGCTTGCCATTGTCGCGGGTCTCGACCGCTGCGATTTCCGGCAGCCGCGCTTTGATCCCCGCCGCGATGCGCCGCAACGCCGCTGCGCGCGCAGTTGCGGGCAGGGTTGGCCACGGACCCTGGTCAAAGGCCCGTCGCGCGGCACGCACGGCCCGGTCCACATCCGTTGCCCCGCCCGCAGCAATGCGGGCAAAGGCCGTTTCGGTGGCCGGATTGATCGCCTCAAAGCTGTCGCCCTCAGCCGGGGCCACAAAAGCGCCGTCGATATAAAGTTCGGTCGTCTGCATGATCTCTGCCTCCCGATTAGGAAATTTTGCGCCCGCCTGCATCCAGGAACCAGTCATCCGGGTAAGGATACCACCAGTCTTGCCGCACCGGTTTGTGGTCCAAGATCACCATTTTCGAACGGCGGAAGGTCTCAAGCCCCATCCGCCCCAACTCGCGCCCAATACCGGAGTTTTTCCAGCCGCCAAAGGGCAGGGCATCATTGTCAATCATCGGGTTGTTGATCCAAACCATCCCAGCCTCAAGCAGCTCATGCGCCTCATGGGCCTCTTCGAGCGAGGTGGTGAAAATAGACGCGCCAAGGCCGAATTCAGAGGCATTGGCGCCCGCAATGGCGGCATCGAAATCCGGCACCCGCACAATCGCGGCGACCGGGCCGAAACATTCCTCATGCAGGATGTCCATCTCGGTGGTGCAATTGGTCAAAATCGTTGGCTCGTAAAACCATCCGGTGGTCTGGGACGGCGGCACGCGCCCGCCGCAGACCAGCGTGGCACCTTTGGCGAGCGCATCGGCCACAAGGCGTTCCACCTTATCGCGGGCGGCTTTGCTCACCAGCGGACCGATTTCGGATTTATCCAACCCATTGCCGATGCGAAGACGTGCGGTTTCGGCTTTGAACGCCGCGACAAAGGCATCGTGCACCGCATCGACGACGTACAGCCGCTCGGTCGAGGTGCAAACCTGACCCGACATGTGGAAGGCCCCGGTCACTGCCCCGGCGGCGGCCACGTCGATTGGCGCATGAGCGGAGATGATCATCGGGTCGGAGCCGCCCGCCTCGATCACGGCCGGTTTGAGTTTGGACGCGGCGGCCATGGCCACGGCTTGACCTGCGGCCACGGAGCCGGTGAAGGCCACCGCATGGGTGCGAGGGCTTGCGACCAGTGCCTTGCCGACTTCGGCGCCGCCGGGCAGACAGGCCACAAGGCCTTCGGGCAGGCGACGGAACACTTTCATAAATTCCAGCGTCGAGAGCGTTGTCGCCTCGGCCGGTTTGATGACGCAACCGTTCCCCGCGGCCAAGGACGCAGCCACAGTCCAGCACATCAACAACACTGGAAAGTTAAACGGCATGATATGTACGGAAATGCCCAGCGGTTCATATTTGGCGAATTGCAGCGAGCCGATTTGAGTGGTGCCCGCGACTTTGCCGGCCTCGTCGCGCGCCATTTCGGCGTAGTAGCGAAAAATCGGTGCGCAATTGGCCAGTTCACCGATGGCTTCGGGATAGGGTTTGCCCATTTCGCGGCTCATCACGATGGCGCAATGGGTGAGGTCGGCGGTCTCAATGAAATTGGCGAGATCGTGCAGCATCTTGGCGCGGCTTTTGGCATCCGTCGCCTGCCATTTCGATTGCGCCGCTGCCACGGCAGTGAGGGCCGCGTCGATCTCCGACGCCGTCACTTCCGCGCGCTGGCCAACGGTGTTGAGCGTCGCCGGGTCGATCACATCCTGTGTGCCCCCCGCACTTTTGGGGAAGTCTGGCGACACAAAATAACAGGCGTTGAGAATGTCAGTCATAGCGGTATCCTTACGTATTCATCCGCGAAAATGCGGGTCCAGCGTCGCGCCAGCCGGGCAACGTCTGGTCAATAAAATCTGTGATCTCATAGAGATTGGCGGCCTCTAAGGCGGTCTGCATCTGGCGCATCACCCGTGGCATAAAGGCAAGATAGCCGGGTTTGCCGTCGCGTTTGCACAGGCGCAGGAATTGTCCGGCCAAACGAGTGTGCCGCTGTGCCGCCAAGAGGTGATAGCGGTGCAGGATTTCATCTTTGCTGCCGCAACGGTCCGGGATGGCGGTGAGATACCGATCCAACATCGCCTGTTCCAATCCGGGTGCCAAATCGCGGCGCGCATCTTGCAGCAGGGACATGAGATCATACTCCCCCGCGCCACGCACGCCGTCTTGGAAATCGAGCAGGCCGCAGCGCGCGACGCCTTGGCGATCGGTCAACAACATCAGGTTGTCGATGTGAAAGTCACGTAGAACCAAAGCGTTCAACTGCCCGTCCAGTGGCGCAAAGGCGGTGTCCCAGAGCCGTGAGAACCGGGCGTCGAACACAGTCGCGTCCAGATCAGGGCGAAACGCCGGGACGAACCAATGGGAGAACCGCGATACTTCTTCGAGCAGAACCGGCCGATCATAGGCCGGAACGGTCACCTCAATTGCGGTCGGTTGGCTGTGCAGATGCACCAAAGCATCAATCGCCAATTCATAAAGCTCGGTTTCATCATGCCCGGAGGTTAGCAAATTGCCATAGGTCGCCGTGCCGAAATCTTCGATCAGGGCAAGCCCCACCGCCGGGTCTACCCCCACAACCCGCGGGGCGCTCAGGCCCAAGCTCGACAGATGCCGCGCCAACCGCAGGAACGCGGCAAAGCCCACTGGGTCGGTGCGGTCATCCATCAACAACAGCCCCGTATCCGTCAGGCGGAAATACCGCCGCGCCGAGGCATCGCCGGGCAGGGCCGACACCTGTGCCGCAGCCTGCCCATGGCGCGCCAGAAACGAAGCAATGGGCGGATCAAGTTTGGTGGGGGCACAGAGCACGGTCATCGGATCATATAGACCTTTTTGATGGTCTCATGGACGGTGCAGACGCCTTTCCAATCTTTCGGGAAAAACGCCGCCGTGTCGGGGGTGATTTCAATCACCTCACCGCTTTCATGGACATAGGTGCAGCGCCCCTCAAGGAAATGGCAGAACTCGTCAGAGGTCACATGGCACTCCCATGTGCCGGGGGTGCAAATCCACACCCCGCATTCAGACTGGCCCTCAGGCCCTTTGTGCATCACCACGCCGCTGACGTGGGACTCGCCCTCGATCATGGTGGGGATGATGCCCCAATCGACGGTCTCGGTGAGCGCAGTCGGGTTTCTCAAAACAGGTGTTGTCATCTCTCAAATCCCTTAGGTGAGCATGTAGCTGTTGCGGGTTGTTTCAAAAATCTCGGCCACGCCGGTCCATCCGGCCTTAAACACGACAGCGGTGCCGGGGGTGATGTCGATCACCTCGCCGTCATCGCTGCGGTATTGGGCGCGCCCGGAGATAAAGTAACAAAACTCGTCGCGCGGCACCGAAAGCCGCCATGTGCCGGGGGTACAGACCCAAATGCCGGTTTCGGGGCTATTGTTTGGCCCTTTGAACAGGAGCCGCCCGGTGGACTGCGATGCACCTGCAAGGGCATCGGGCTGTGCGCCCCAATCCGCGAGATCGTCAAACGTGGCGGCACCGTGAATATGCGGCGCGGAAGAGGAAAGGTTTGTCATGCGACCAACCCCGCCAATAGTTTCGCGGCTTTCAGAGGCCCTTCGCAGGACTGCATATGCTTGGAAATCATGGCCAAGCGGTCGGCCATGTCTGTATCAGTCAGACAGGCTTCGATCTTGGCGATCATTTCTTCGTCACTCCATTCATAGCGATCCGAGCGGAAGCCGTAGCCGGTTTCTTGCACGCGCATCGCGTTGTCATGGCCATCCCAAACATAGGGCATGATGATTGCGGGTCTGCCAAAATACAGACACTCGGTGAAGGAGTTGTTGCCGCCATGATGGATCACCGCATCGACTTGCGGGATGACGGAGGGCTGCGGATACCAGCTTTCGATGATCACATTGGGCGGGATGTCGGAGTATTCGTCTTTGTAATCGCCGACATTGAACAAGGCGCGATAGCGGGTCTTGCCGATCAGGGTGATCAGCCGTTTCAAAAGGTCGGTGTCGCCAGAACCCAGCGAGCCGAAGGAGACATAAAGCAGCGGACCGTCGTTGTTGGCGGCAAATGTTGGCACTTCATAGGCGGCATCTTCGCGCACGCAGCCTTCGAGGTACTGGAACCGCGCCGGGTCAAGAGGGGTCTCACGCTTGTAGGTCAGCGGCTGCGGATAGAGCATCATGTTCATGTAGGGGGAGGCTTCGAAAAACTCGCCGATCTTGTACGCGTCTTCGCCGCACTCTGCGAGGAAGGCGTTAAAATCCGCATGGATCGGGGCAATGACGTCTTCGAACTTGGCGCGGAAGGCTGCGTGGCCCTCGGTGTCGTTTTCCGACATGCCGGAGAGATGCGGCGGGATGGCCGGGTCTTCGATCTCGTTTTCAGAACACGAAATGATCCGCACCCATGGTACGCCATATTGTTTGATCGCCGGGAACAGGATGACGTTATCGACGGCAATCACGTCGGGTTTGATCCGGTCCAAAACGGCGGGCAAATCTTTTTGTGCCCATTTGGCGCTGTCAACAATCGCCTCCCAACATTCCTTGACGTAATTGTCGATCTGATCAATCGGCGCTTTGCGGAAATTGGGGATGTGACCGTTGATGAAATCTTCCCAGAATTTCGCCATCTGTTCGGGTGGCATCGGTTCCGAGAGGGCCACGGGATGGGCCTCAAATCCGTAGCCTTGGTAAATCTCGACAAAGCCCGGATCGGACAGGAACACCACTTTATGTCCCATTTTGGTCAAGGCTTGTGCGATCCCGACCGAATTCAACGCGGGACCGTAGGCGGCTTCGGGGAAAAGGGCGAAGGTTTTCTGTTCCATGGTGACTCCTTTGACGGGGTTCAATTTGGGAAAATATGGGTGTCTTTGGCGGACCACTGCACGGTGATGCTTTGGCCGACCTCGGGGGCGTGGCCGTCCGCCTCATCTGCGGTCATCCGCGAGATCACCGGCGTGTCAGAGAGCGGCGTTTTGATATGCAGCAACAGATCAAGACCGTGATAGGCCACCGCGGCGATCTCACCGCTCAACTGGTTTTCGCCGGTGCCGGTGACATGGAGCCGTTCTGGACGAATGGCGGCGATGGCCGCGCCATTCTTGGCGATCTCGGTCACGCTTTCGGATCGGATCACACTGCCATCCGCGCCAACGAAATTGGTGCCTTTTTTCTCGACAGGCAGGAAATTCATCACCCCGATAAAGTCGGCGGCAAATTTGCTTTGCGGCGCTTCGTAAATGTCATGCGGGGTGCCGACCTGCAAAAGTTTGCCATCCTTCATGATGGCGATGCGGTCGGCCATAACCAGGGCTTCTTCTTGGTCATGCGTCACGATGATAAAGGTGATACCGAACTCATGCTGCAACCGTTTGAGTTCAAGCTGCATCTCGCTGCGCAGTTTTTTGTCCAACGCGCCGAGCGGTTCGTCGAGCAAAAGCACCTTTGGCCGTTTCACCAAAGCCCGCGCCAGGGCGACCCGTTGGCGTTGCCCACCCGAAAGTTGTTCGGGTTTGCGTTTGGCCAAATGGCCGAGCTGAATGACCTCAAGGATCTCATTGACCCGCGCTGCGATTTCCGCTTTCGGCAGACGGTCCATTTCAAGCCCGTAGGCAATGTTTTGCGCCACGGTCATATGCGGGAACAGCGCGTAGGATTGGAACATCAGATTCAAAGGCCGCTGGTTGGGCGCGAGTCCGGCGATGGATGTGCCCTCCAGCGTGATGTCACCGGCCGAGAGGTCTTCAAACCCTGCGAGCATGCGCAACAGCGTGGTTTTGCCACTGCCCGATGCACCGAGGAGCGCGAAGAACTCGTTCTTGCGAATGTCCAGCGACAGGCCATCAACAGCTTGCACAGTGCCAAAGGTCTTGGAGACGTCTTTGATGCTTAAAAACGATTGGGTCATTGGCCGGGCAAGCCTCCTTTGTTCAGTCGTTGGGAGAGGGCCAGTGCGATCACCGAGACCGCCATCACCAGCGTGGCCAGAGCGTTAATTTCAGGGGTCACCCCAAAGCGGATCATCGCGAAAATCTGCATCGGCAGAGTGATTGAGGCGCGTCCGGCCCCGGCGGTGAAAAAGGCGATGATGAATTCGTCAACCGAGAGGGTGAAGGCCAAAAGCGCGCCCGCAACGATGGCGGGCATCAACACCGGAATGATGACGCGTTTGAGTGTGGTGAATGTCGAGGCGCCGAGATCGGCGGAGGCTTCGACAATCGACCAGTCAAAGTTCTTCAACCGCGCCCGCACCACGGCACAGACAAAGGCCAGGTTGAACACGACATGGCTGACGATGATCGTATGCAGCCCCATCTTCACGCCAATCAGCGAGAAAAACGACAACAAAGCGATGGCCAAAACGATGTCGGGAATGATCATCGGGGCGAAAATGAGGGTTTCCAACCATTTGCCATTGCGACGGCGGATTTCGACGCCGATGGCCAAAAGGCTGCCCAAAAGCGTAGACAACAGGGTCGAAAAAATCGCCACGATCAAAGTGTTGCCCGCCGCTTTGAGGATGTCTTCATTCTCAAGCAAGGCACCATACCATTTGAACGAAAATCCGGTCCAAGCGGTTGGTAGGCCGCCTTCGTTAAAGGACAGGCCCACCAGCACCGAAATCGGGATGTAGAGAAAGGCGAAGATCACGCCGAGGATGATCAACATCAGGCGGAATGTGTTGCGATCAGCCATTTTGCGCTCCTTTGCGACCAGAGGCGCGCTCGGCCACCACAGCTTGCAACATCAAGAGACCCAGCATCACCGCGATCAACACCATCGAGAGCGCCGCACCAAACGGCCAATCATTCGCGGTCAGGAATTGGGCGTAGACAAGGTTGCCGATCATCTGGAACTGGCCTCCACCAAGCAGCGCGGGGGTCACGAAATTGCCGATCGAGAGGACGAAGACAAAGACAAACCCCGTGGCAATCCCCGGCACCGTCATTGGCAGCGTCACACGGCGAAACGTGGTCCATCCAGACGCGCCCAGATCGCGCGAGGCCTCGGAAATATCGGGGTTCAGACGCGACAGTGGCGCGTAACAGCTGAGAATGACGAAGGGCAGATAGTTGTAGACCAAACCGATGATCACGGCTTGCTCGGAGTACAACATGCTGGGCAATTCGCCCTCAAACCCAAGCCAGCGCGCGAGGTTCACGATCAAGCCTTCGCGGTTCAGCAACACGATCCACGCATAGGTGCGCACCAGATAGTTCGACCAGAACGGCAGCACGGCAAAGAACAACAGCATGGATTGGTGGCGACGTGGCATCGCGGCAATGGCATAGGCCGCAGCATAGCCCAGTACACAGGCAATGGCGGCAGAGAGCCCGGCGATCCCGGCGGATTTCAGGAAAATCTTGAAATACAGCGGGTCAAACACCAGCGCGAGGTTTTCAAGCGTGACCGTATACTCAATCCCGCCGTAAACGCCGCGCCGGAAAAAGGCGAGCACGAGGATGAGCACACAGGGCACAACCATCAACCCAAACAGCCAAAGCATGGCCGGGGTCATCAAGATCATGGGACGGCGGTCAGTGGACATAGAAGATCCCTGTGCTGAACGAGCCAGCATCATTTTGTGCGATTGGGGGGGATGGTCCCGCCCTTGGGGAGAGGCGGGACCAAAAGGGAGCGAGGCGTGTTTGGATCAGTTCGCTTTGATCTCGGAGACAAGGCGAGAATAGTCGCGCTGCGCGGCTCCCACGTCACGCAATTGCTCAAATTTCAACATGTCCGCCGGGGCCATGCCCATGTTCGGGTATGTCTCGATCAGTGCCGGGTCCACACCGTCCATCGCGGCCTTGTTCGGCACTTTGTAGAGGATGTTTTCGGCAGCCCAGCGGTGATTTTCGGCATCCAGAATGTAGTTCACAAATGCATAGGCTGCGTCTTTGTGCTCAGACGCCTTCAGGATCACCATCGTGTCGACCCAAAGATCAGAGCCTTCAGTCGGGATCATATATGTGATGTCGGCATTTTCGCCGATGCCGTAGTTGCACCAGCCATCCCACGCCTGCACCAACTCCGCCTCGCCGGACACAAGTTTGGCGTAGAAGGTGGTGTCGTCATAGGCCAACAAAGTGCCTTTGGCTTTGATCAGAAGATCACGCACTTCGGCCATTTTGTCGGGATCCGTTTCGTTCACCGAATAGCCAAGCGCCAATTGACCAGCGGCCAGCAACCAACGGTCGGTTGCGAGCATGGTGGTCTTGCCGGACACGGCCTCTGTCGGTTCCAAAAGATCGTACCAGGACGTCGGTTCCGCAACCAAATCGGAGCGATAGCACAGCCCGGTCGTACCCCAAGCATACGGCAGTGAGAAAACGTTGCCCGGATCATGCGGCAGCTCGGTGGCTTCGGTGTAGAGATTGGCGATGTTGGGGATTTTGTCGTGGTCGAGCTCTTCGGCCAAACCAAGGTTGTGCAAGACTTCGGCAAACGGTGAGGACACAAAGACAACATCATAGCCTGCGCCTTTTGACGCGATCAATTTGCCCATGATTTCTTCGTTTGTGGCGTGCAACACCAACTCGGCTTCGTTGCCGGTTGCGGCGTTAAACGTGTCAATCGCATCGGCGGCCATATAGCCATCCCAGTTTGACACGGTGAGCGGCTCAGCCAAGACAGGTGCGGCCATCGCAGCCAGTGTCACGGTCAAGCAAACACCGCTGTGCAGTGTGTGTCGTATCATAAACGTAACCTCCAAAGGGTCTGTTGGACTGTCCGGACCGTGGCCCGGTAATTTGTGTTGCGATTCTTTACGATCGCTATAGTCTCAGTATTAATCGTGGAAATTATACGTCAATTTGTTTTTGCGGTCTTTTTTGGTGTCGGCTGGTTGGTCGGACTCTTAGGGCCCAAAACCCCTGCCTCAAAGGAGAGGCTCATGCCGATATCGCGCAGTAATACGCGTCAAAACCACCTCAAGCTGGCCCGCCAGATCATCGAGTTCATTCTGGAGCACGATTTGAGCAAAGGTGATCACCTCCCGGAATCGGTCTTGTCCGAGGCTTGCGGCGTGTCTCGGACGCCCATTCGATCTGCGCTTAAATTGCTGGAACAAAAGGAAATTGTTCAAAAACGAGAGGAGGGTGGGTTTTTCCTTAATCTCCCGCCGGATGCGCTGTCGGCGGACATCTCCTCTGATCTTGACGATATGGAGGGGTCTTTGGCGGCGCGTATTCTTTCGGATCGGGCCGAGCGCCGCCTTTCGGATGTTCAGTCGGTCAGCGCGCTTGTTCGGCGCTATGGCGCGCCAAGATCGTCTGTACTAAATTCTCTAAAAATACTGTCCTCAGATGGAATCGTCGTTCAACTGCCGGGCCGCGCCTGGGCGTTTCAGCCGATGTTGGACACGCCAAACGCAATTGAGGAAAGTCTCGCATTTCGATTGACGCTTGAACCACAGGCCATTTTGACGCCGGGATTTCAGGTCGACAGCCAAAAGATCGGCCTGATGCGGCAACAGATGGAAGAGTTTCTCCAACGCCCTGATGGCAAGCTCAGTTCCTCGGCCTTTCTACGCTTGGATTGTGCCTTTCACAGCTTCATTGCAGAAAGCTCCGGCAACCGTTTTGCTCGCGGCGTCTTGCTGGCCCACCAGCGCCTGCGCCTCTCGACGCAAAAGGATCACACCATCGCGGATTTTCGTCTGCGCCAATCGCTGAATGAACATTTGGGTATTCTCGACAGTCTGGAGCGGATGCAACTTCAGCTTGCCGCCGATCAAATGGTGCTGCATCTACGGCGCAGCCAGATCCGCAAACCGCAAACGGTCAATCGCGGCATTCTACCCCTCGCGCGCGGAGGCTCTTTATGACGAAGCCCATTATTGCCCTTTTCCCCGAAGCCAGTTTTGGCTCCGCTCTCAATTGCGTTGGCATTGCTCAGGAGTTGCAACGCCATGGTGCCGTCCCGGTGTTCCTGTGTCACCCCGGTTTCAACGGTGTTTTTGCCGAATACGGGTTTAAGGAATACCAACTTCCGGACACCGCGCCCTCGCAGCCGCAAACCGAGGATACATGGCAGAGCTTTGTCACCGCCCATGTCGCCCATTTCAACCAAGATCCCATGGCACAACTGCACAGCTATGTTGCGCCCACTTGGGACGCGATCGTGGACACGGCCATCCGGGCCGAGGATGGGCTTGAGACCCTGCTTAAACGGATCAAACCCGCAGGGATTGTGCTCGACAACGTCATCATGTTTCCGGCCATCGCCAATGCGGGCGTGCCGTGGGTGCGGGTGGTGTCCTGTACCGAAACCGAAATCCCTGATGCACATGTCCCGCCCTATCTCTCGGGCATGGCCGCACACGACCCGGCGCGTCCGGCCTTTGAGGCGCGCTATCTTGAGGTCACGGCCCCGGCGCATCTCAGATATAATACGTTCCGAGGTCAGCGCGGCCTGCCGCCTTTGGCTGCGGGGTTGTTTTTGGAACCTTCGCCCTATTTGAACCTATTGTTGGCCCCCACGGCGATCCGCCATGACCGTCTGGTGCCGCTGGACGAGCGTCTTTTCGTGTTTCTCGAAGGCTGCGTGCGCGAAGAGGCGCAATTCGACCCGCCGCCTTTGCCCATCAACGAGGGGCCGATTGTTTATATGAGCTTTGGGAGCCTTGGCGCCATCGACACCGATCTGTTTGCGCGGATGATCGCGGTGTTTGCCACGATTCCCGCCCGGTTCTTTGTCAATGTCGGTGGCTTTTTGGAAAGCTATAGCCAAGTGCCGGACAATGTGTATCTGGGCAGTTGGTTCCCGCAGCCCTCGATCGTGTCGCAAGCGGATTTGTTCATCCATCATGGCGGCAACAACAGCTATTGTGAGGCAATGTATTTTGGTGTGCCGTCTCTGGTGATGCCCTATTGTTGGGATGGCCATGACAACGGGCTGCGCGCACAACAGACTGGCACTGGTGCGTTTTTGCAGCGCAACGACTGGACGCCCGAACAATTGCGTGAGGTGATCACCGCGCTTTTGGGTGACACGGCGATGTTGGCCCATCTCAAGACCATCTCTGAGCAGATGAAAGCAACCCCCGGCACACACATCGCGGCGCAGTCGATTTTGACAGTGATTTCTTAGCCGTAAGCCAGTTTTAATCCGCAGCCGCTCTTCAGGGTAGAACCGCGCCATATCAGAGGCCCCCTTGAGGCGGCGTGCGGCATTGGGCAGGGCGCGCGTGCCGATCCAGTCGATGGTCAACCCCTCGCGCAGACAGGTCAGCACATCCGCGAGC
>CENL01052501.1_pt1 | contig 26627 bp, 24 predicted proteins | sample 530221 | NCBI WGS metagenome assembly CENL01 (sample SAMEA2619791, study PRJEB7988) | marine metagenome | isolation source: saline water (ENVO:00002010), including
TGGTTAAATTTAGCTGCGGACCAGCGTTTCGTAGCTTTCCGCGATGTCGCGGGTCAAAGCGCCCACTTCGAATGTGTAGCCCCCGATCTGACCGACAGGTGTGACCTCCGCTGCGGTCCCGGTCAGCCAGCATTGTTCAAACCCTTCGAGTTCTTCGGGCAGGATGCGACGCTCATGCACAGTGATGCCTTTTTGTTTGAGCATCTCGATCACGGTCTGGCGGGTGATACCATTGAGGATTGCGTCGGGGATTGGCGTGTGAACTTCGCCGTTTTTGACGAAAAAGATGTTCGCGCCAGTCGCCTCGGCCACATAGCCGCGATAATCCATAAACAGTGCGTCAGAACAGCCTTTGGCTTCGGCAGCGTGTTTGGACATGGTGCAGATCATGTAAAGGCCTGCGGCTTTTGCGGCGGTGGGGATGGTTTCGGGCGAGGGGCGTTTCCATTTTGCGATGTCGAGTTTTGCGCCCTTCATTTTCGCGTCACCGTAATACGCGCCCCATTCCCAAGCCGCGACCGCCATGCGCACGGGGTTCTTGTTCGACGCCACGCCCATGTCTTCGCCGGCACCGCGCCATGCGATCACACGGACATAGGCGTCGTCCCAACCATTGGCCTCAAGCACAGCATATTTCGCCGCCTCAATCGCTTCGACGGTGTAGGGGATCGGCATATCAAGCAGCGCGCCGGAGCGCAGAAGGCGTTCGGAATGTTCGACGGATTTGAAGATCTTGCCATTATAGCAGCGCTCACCCTCGAATACGGACGAGGCATAATGCATCGCATGGGTCAGGATATGGACCTTGGCGTCTCGCCAATCGACCAATCCGCCATCCATCCAGATTTTGCCGTCCCGGTCTTCGTAGCTTCCCGCCATGAGGTATCTCCCTTTTATCCGCCGCTTGAGTTCACGATAGTTGCGCAATAAGGTCGCTCAAAAGACTTATTATTGCGCGAAATCCCGGTTTCGCTATCAATTCAAACTTGGAATGTCAACAACACTGACTTAAAGTGGTCTCAAAATATGCAATTTGTGAACGGGGCATGACATGGCGGATGGCAAGGCAGGCGGGACAAAGGGCGGACAAGCGCTTTTGTTTCTCACAGATGAGCAGCTTCGAAAGGGGATCGAAGCCATGTTCTTTGCCTACCGTGGATTCACCGCCGACCCAGACCGCATTTTGGAGAAATACGGCTATGGCCGCGCTCATCACCGGGCAATCCATTTTATCAGCCGCGCGCCCGGAACCAATGTGAACAACTTGCTTGGCATTCTTGGCGTCACCAAACAATCTCTGAACCGTGTGCTGCGCGCTTTGATTGAGGACGGTTTGGTCGAAAGCCGGGTGGGGGTTCAGGACAAACGTGAACGCCACCTCTACCTGTCGGAGAGCGGTAAGGCTTTGGAAGCCGAACTGTCAGAAGCGCAACGCGCCCGGATGCGGGTGGCCTACCGCGAGGCGGGACACGAAGCTGTCGCTGGCTTTCGTCGAGTTCTTGAGGCAATGATGGACCCAGATCAGGCCGCATATTTTAATGCGATGGCAACGAAGGAGGACAAAGGGTGAGTGGTGAAATTCACCTTTTGATCGTCGATGACGACGAACGAATCCGGGGGCTTTTGCAAAAGTTTCTGATCCGTCATGGCTTTTGCGTGACCGCCGCGCGCGATGCCGCTCATGCGCGTCGATTGCTTGCGGGGCTTGAATTCGATTTGATCGTTTTGGACGTGATGATGCCCGGCGAAGATGGGATCAGCCTGACCCGCGATCTGCGCAGTAAAATCGCCACGCCGATCATGCTTTTGACCGCAAAGGGCGAAACCGAAGACCGCATTGCCGGGCTTGAAGCGGGGGCCGATGACTATCTGCCGAAACCGTTTGAGCCAAAGGAACTTTTGTTGCGGATCAATGCGGTTCTGCGTCGGATGCCTCAGATCGAAGAGATTGAAACGGCGCCGAAATATATTCATTTGGGCCGATTCCGCTACGATGTGGAGCGCGGGGAGCTTTGGGAGGGGGATCAGATCGTGCGTCTGACCGCGACCGAATCCCAGTTGATGCGGATTTTTGCCGCTGCCCCCGCCGAGCCCGTGACGCGCAATGATTTGGTCGAACGGCTTGGGCGCGATGGCGGTCAGGCGCAGGAGCGCGCCGTTGATGTTCAAATCACTCGCCTGAGACGCAAGATCGAGGATGATCCACGTCAACCGCGCTATTTGCAAACCGTGCGCGGATCGGGCTATATGCTGACCCCGGAATGAGACCAAAAGCCAAACGGGAACTGGTCAATTGGGGCGGTTTCCCTATATGCAGGTCACAAAGCAATCGGGAGCACATCAAATGAGCGAAACGCCAGTATCCGAGATGTCCTTTGAATCCGCTATGGCCGAACTTGATCAAGTTGTGGGCAAGCTGGAGCATGGTGATGTTGCGTTGGAAGACAGCATCAAACTCTATGAGCGTGGTGCTGCTTTGAAAGCGCATTGCGAGACCAAGCTGAAAGAAGCCGAAGAAAAGGTCGAAAAGATCACTGTTGGGCCTGATGGCACCGCTGCGGGCACCACGAAAGCCGAAGGCCTCTGATGCAAGACGATCTCGCACGCTGCAAAGCGGCTGTTGCGGCCTGTCTTGAGACGGCTTTGGCCCCGCTTGGGTCCATGCCGGTCGAGGAGGGGATGCGCTATGCCTTGAATGGTGGCAAGCGGTTGCGGGCGTTTTTGGTCATGGAGGGTGCGACCCTACATGGCGTGCCGCCTGAGCACTCCGTTTGGGCCGCCGCCGCGATTGAGGCGCTCCACGCCTATAGTCTTGTGCATGATGACCTGCCTTGTATGGACGACGACGACCTGCGCCGGGGCCAGCCGACGGTGCATAAACGGTGGGATGAGGCGACAGCTGTGCTTGTCGGAGATGCGCTTCAGAGCCTTGCGTTCGAGTTATTGACCCGCCCTGAAATGGTGGTTTCAAGCCAGATTAGGGTCGAATTGATCGCCTCTTTGGCCAAATCATCGGGGGTTCAAGGCATGGTTTTGGGCCAAGCCCAAGACATCGCTGCTGAGACCTCAAAGACACCGCTCGGTCTGGCGCAGATCACCGAGCTTCAGGGCCATAAAACCGGCGCGTTGATTGAATGGTCCGCTTGCGCCGGGGCCATCCTTGGTGGGGCCGATCCTGCGTCGCTGCGTGCCTATGCTAAGGCGCTGGGACTTGCCTTTCAAATCCACGATGACATTTTAGATGTCGAGGGCGATGTTGCCAAAACCGGCAAAGCCGTGGGCAAAGATGCCGACGCCGGGAAGGCGACATTCGTGTCTCTGCTCGGTCTTGATGAGGCCAAAGCCCGTGCTGAACGCCTTGTGGAACAAGCCTGTGCGGCATTGAGCCCCTATGGAAGCCGCGCCGAACCCTTGCGAGACCTTGCCCGCTTCGTTATTTCGCGGGAAACCTGAGAAAGCGAGACGCTATGTCTGACCGTCCAGCCACACCCACCCTAGACCGTGTTCATGTTCCGGCCGATCTCAAGGCTCTCTCTGATCCGGAGCTAAAGCGTCTGGCGCATGAGTTGCGGCAGGAAACCATTTCCGCCGTCTCTGTGACGGGCGGTCATCTGGGCGCTGGGCTGGGTGTGGTCGAATTGACCGTGGCACTGCATGCGGTGTTTGATGCGCCAAAAGATCGTCTGATCTGGGACGTGTCGCACCAATGCTACCCGCATAAAATCCTCACCGGACGCCGTGACCGTATCCGCACCTTGCGGACCGAAGGTGGCCTGTCCGGCTTCACCAAGCGCTCGGAAAGCCCCTATGATCCCTTTGGTGCGGCGCATAGTTCGACCTCGATTTCCGCTGCTCTGGGCTTTGCCGTGGCGCGCGATCTGGGCGGTGCGCCCGAGAACGGGATCGGCGATGCTATTGCGGTGATTGGGGATGGCTCGATGTCCGCTGGTATGGCCTTTGAGGCAATGAACAACGCGGGTCATTTGGGCAAACGGTTGATTGTGATCCTCAACGACAATGAAATGTCGATTGCGCCGCCCACGGGCGCGCTGTCGTCCTACCTGACCCGTCTCTATGCGGGGGCGCCGTTCCAAGAACTCAAGGCCGCAGCCAAAGGCGCTGTCTCGCTTTTGCCGCATCCGTTCCAGGAAGGGGCCAAACGCGCCAAGGAAATGCTTAAGGGCATGACTGTCGGCGGCACCTTGTTTGAAGAACTGGGATTTTCCTATGTCGGGCCGATTGATGGTCACGATCTGGATCAGCTTCTGTCGGTGTTGCGCACCGTGAAAGCGCGTGCGACCGGGCCGATCCTGATTCATGCGATCACCCAGAAAGGCAAAGGCTACGCCCCTGCCGAAGGTCGCCCCGACAAAGGTCATGCCACCGGCAAATTCGACATGGTCACGGGAGAGCAGAAAAAGGCCAAATCCAACGCGCCGTCTTACACTTCTGTGTTTGCCAAAGCGCTGATCCAAGAGGCCGGGTTCGACGATAAAATCGTCGCCGTGACGGCGGCCATGCCGGATGGCACAGGGCTTAATCTCTTTGCCGAACGATTCCCGACTCGCTGTTTTGATGTGGGCATCGCCGAACAGCATGGCGTGACGTTTTGCGCCGGTCTGGCTGCGGGCGGAATGAAGCCGTTTTGCACGATGTATTCGACCTTCCTTCAGCGTGGCTATGATCAGGTCGTCCACGATGTAGCCATTCAGCGGCTGCCTGTGCGCTTTGCGATTGATCGCGCGGGACTTGTTGGCGCCGATGGGGCAACCCATGCGGGATCTTTTGACGTGGCGTTTCTCGCCAACCTGCCCGGCATGGTGGTGATGGCGGCCGCCGATGAGGCGGAGCTTGTCCATATGGTTGCCACTGCTGCCGCGCATGATGACGGTCCCATCGCCTTTCGCTATCCGCGTGGCGAAGGCGTGGGCGTGCAGATGCCTGAACGCGGTGTGCCGCTTGAGATTGGCAAAGGTCGTGTTGTGGTTGAGGGCACGCGCGTGGCGCTTTTGTCCTTTGGAACACGTCTCGAATCCAGCCTAAAAGCGGCTGAAAACCTTGCCGCCAAAGGCGCTTCCTGTACCGTGGCCGACGCGCGCTTTGCCAAACCTCTCGATCATGATTTGATCCGTGATCTGGTCGCAAACCATGAGGCCCTGATCACCATTGAAGAAGGCGCTGTCGGTGGATTTGGGTCACATGTGGCCGATTTTCTGGCAAATGAGGGTCTGTTTGATCGCGGCCTCAAATTCCGCTCGATGACCTTGCCGGACACATTCATTGATCAGGCAAGCCCTGAGGCGATGTATGCCATGGCAGGTCTCAACACGCCGGACATTGAGGCCAAAGTGCTGTCCGCTCTTGGTGTGACCGATCTGTCGAGCAAACGCGCCTAGGGGGTGGCTTTGCCAGATTTGCAAGGCGGCTATGAGCAAAGCATCGCGCCCTTCTTGTTGAACCGCGGGGCTGAATAGGGGAAGTGTGATGCGCACTCTGTTCAGGACTCACCACAATGGCAACCGCCTCCTTCGCCCCCTCTGCTACGCACCCGGGGATCGTCCTTTTTGCGCTCGCGATGGGTGGGTTTGCGATTGGAACAACCGAATTTGCTTCGATGAGCCTTTTGCCTTTCATGGCAGAGGGGTTGGACATAACGGAAGCCACGGCAAGCCGGTTGATTTCGGCCTATGCATTGGGCGTGGTCGTCGGCGCGCCTTTGATCGCTGTGGCCGCAGCGCGGATTGAGCGGCGGCTTTTGCTCATCGGTCTTATGGTGGCCTTTTGTCTGACGCATATTTTGTCTGCGCTTGCCGCCAATTATCCGATGATGTTGGCCGCGCGGTTTCTCAGCGGTGTACCGCATGGGGCCTATTTCGGTGTTGCGGCTCTTATGGCGGCGTCCTTGGCGGGGTCGAAAAATCGCGGCAAGGCGGTGGCACGGCTTATGTTAGGGCTGACCGTGGCGACGGTTGTCGGTGTGCCCGTCGCGAATGTGTTGGGGCAAACGGTGGGCTGGCGTTGGGCCTTTGCTTTGGTCGGGGTTTTAGCTGCGATTACGGCGCTGATGATCCTGATCTTTGCTCCGAAAACTGAGATTGGCACGGGCTCCAGTGCGTTGAGTGAGCTGGACGCACTTAAGAACCGCCAGGTACTTTTGACGCTGTTGAGCGGAGCCATTGGATTTGGTGGCTTTTTTGCCTTTTATACCTATCTGACCTCAACGCTTATCGACGTGACCCATGTCACCGAGGGCAGCATTCCACTCTATCTCGCTCTGATGGGTGCAGGGATGACAATTGGCGCGCTTTTGGCCGGGTGGGCGGCAGATCGAGCGCTCAATGTCTCGGTCTTTGCCACCTTGTTCATCAACATCGCGTTGCTGTTGATCTATCCGATGATCGCTGATCGGGCCTATGCGATGGCGGTTCTGGTGCTCGCCTTGGGCATCGCGAACGGGTATCCGATCCTGCTCCAGACCCGATTGATGGATGTGGCACGCGACGCGCAATCGCTTGCTGCGTCTTTGCATCACGCGGCTTTTAATGCTGCCAATGCTCTGGGGCCTTTCGCAGCCTCCCTCTTTATTGCCAAAGGCTATGGGTTTCCCTCGTCAGGCTATGTCGGTGCCGTGCTTACATTTGCAGGCGTCATCCTTTATGCGGTGACGGTGTTCGACCATCGCCGGAACTGGCAAAACAGTCACTGATCCTGCGCCAAAAGCGCCTTTAGACCCGTTTTGTAATCGGGATAGATCAGTTTCACGTCCAAATCTCGCTTCATCTTTTCATTGCTGACTTTTTTGCTCTCGGCATAAAAGCTACGGGCCATCGGCGTCATGTCGGCGGTTTCAAAATCTTCTTGTGGTGGCAAAGGCAGACCCAAAAGTTCGGCTGCATAGCCGATCACATCTTCTGGTGGCACGGGCAGATCATCGCAGACATTGTAAATTCCGCTAAGTTCGGGTCGATGAATCGCGGCCTCAAGCACTTGAGCGATGTCTTCCACATGGATGCGTGAAAAAATTTGGCCTTGTTTGATGATCCGACGCGCTGTGCCGGAGCGGACTTTGGCAAACGGACCACGTCCGGGGCCATAAATGCCAGCAAGGCGGAAAATCGACAGATTAAGACCCAAATCCCGCGCAAAAGACTGCCAAGCGGCCTCGGCTTCGACCCGAGCGATCCCGCGTTTTGTGGCGGGGGTGAGGGCCGTGTCCTCTGTCACCCAATTCCCCCCGTGATCACCGTAAACGCCGGTGGTCGACAGATACCCAACCCACGTCAAATGTGGTGCAGCTTCCACCAAGGCTTCTCGATAATGGTGCAACATCGGGTCACCGTCAGGGCCGGGCGCGGCGGATACCAAAAGATGTGTGGCTTGGGACAGTTGTGACGAAATCGGGTCTTGTCCGAGCACCAGTGGGGTCACGCCTGCGCTGTCAAATTCTTGTGCTCTGTCTGCGCTACGGGTTGTACCTGTGATTGCCCAGCCTTGGGACAAAAGACGGCGCGCAAGAGCCTGGGCGCTATAGCCATGGCCGAAGGAAAACAGGTGCGGTTGGGTCATTGTTGGCCTCTCGTGTCTGATCTCAGGTCACATCTCTGGGCCTTGCGCCCGTCGCCCACTTGGTCTCAATTGGACAGCAAGGCTGATTTCTCAGCATTCGACAAAACGGACCCCAAGAGTAATGAGGGACCGTCTTACCGTAAGAGGATATAAGAGTGAATACGACAAGCAAAAGCCTCGCCCTTGAGACACCGCCCTTAATCGCGCCGCGCAATTTTACCGATCCGGCGGCAGCGGTCGCTTTCCTCGAAGAACTCTATTTCGAGGCCACATCGTTTTTAGCGGAAAAGTTCTCCCAAGTGGCCAGCGGGCAGGCACCCACCGCGCGCTACCGGGCCTGTTATCCCGAAATCCGCGTTGTGACGACCTCCTATGCCGCAATGGACAGCCGCTTGTCGTTTGGGCATGTCGCCAAGCCGGGGATGTATTCCACAACGATCACGCGCCCGGATTTGTTTCGCAATTACCTCACCCAACAAATCAAACAGATCGTGCGCAATCATGGTGTAAGCGTCGAAATTGGCATCTCTGACACGCCGATGCCGGTGCATTTTGCTGTCGCCAACGACGAATCCGTGACCGTCCCGCAAGAGGGAGTCATGTCCTACCCGCTGCGCGATGTATTTGATGTGCCGGATTTGACCACCACCCATGACGATATCGTCAACGGGTTTGGCTTTCTGCATGAGGACGGCTCGGCCGCGCTTGCGCCCTTTACGGCGCAGCGGATTGATTACTCACTGGCCCGTCTGTCCCATTATACTGCGACGGATGCGAGCCATTTTCAGAACCATGTGTTGTTCACCAACTATCAATTCTATGTCTCGGAATTTGAGGCCTATGCCCGTCAGGTCCTAGCCGATCCGAACAGCGGTTACACAAGTTTCGTCTCAACCGGGAATGTCGAGATTTTTGATGCCGAGACGGAGATTTCGCCCACGACCAAAACGCCGCAAATGCCGACCTATCATTTGAAGCGTGCGGATGGGTCGGGGATCACTTTGGTCAATATCGGCGTGGGTCCGTCGAATGCCAAAACCGCAACCGATCATATCGCGGTGCTGCGGCCTCATGCCTGGATCATGGTCGGACATTGCGCCGGTCTTCGCAATTCTCAGCGGCTGGGTGATTTCGTTTTGGCGCACGCCTATCTGCGTGAAGATCATGTGCTGGATGCGGACCTGCCGGTCTGGGTGCCGATCCCAGCCTTGGCGGAAATTCAGACCTCTTTGGAAACCGCTGTCGAACAGGTGACCAAATTGGAGGGCTACGAGTTAAAGCGGATCATGCGCACCGGCACGGTGGCGACGATTGACAACCGCAACTGGGAATTGCGCGATCAATCCGGACCGGTTCAGCGTCTCAGTCAGTCGCGGGCCATCGCCCTTGATATGGAATCTGCCACCATTGCCGCCAACGGATTCCGGTTCCGGGTGCCCTATGGCACGTTGCTTTGCGTGTCTGATAAGCCGCTTCATGGTGAGCTAAAGTTACCCGGTATGGCCTCTGATTTCTACAAATCTCAGGTTGCGAGGCATCTTTTGATCGGCATTCGTTCGATGGAAATCCTCCGTGAAATGCCGATCGAGCGCATTCACAGCCGCAAATTGCGGTCATTTGAGGAGACCGCTTTCCTTTAAGGGAGGTTTTTTCACCCAAAATGCGCGAAAACATACCGCTCTGTTACACTAGGCGTTGTGCGGCCCCTCAATATTCGCTTAGAAATGCGCAATAACCCTCTACTGCATGGGGGACTACGAGGAGATACAGACATGTCGAAACCGATGACCAAGACCCAACTCGTTGCTGCTCTCGCCGAAGAGATGGGCTCCGACAAAAAATCTGCAGGGGCTGCTCTTGATGCAATCACTGCGCTCATCACCAAAGAAGTTTCCGGCGGTGGCGCTGTGACCCTTCCGGGTGTTGGCAAAATTTATTGCCGTGAACGTCCTGCACGCATGGTCCGCAACCCGCAAACGGGTGACCAGATGCCGAAAGACGCCGACAAGGTTGTGAAAATGACCATCGCCAAAGCGTTGAAAGACAGCGTAAACGGCTAATCGGTCGATTGAGTTATTTCTGGGAGGGGTCGCGCACAGTCGCGGCCCTTCTTCGTTTGGGGGCATGATATGGATATCAGAGCGATCGTAATGGGGTTGGCCTTCGTGCTGATGTGGTCCTCGGCCTTCACATCGGCTCGGATTATCGTTGCAGATGCGCCAGCGCTTGCGGCCTTGTCTGTGCGGTTTGCCCTTTCTGGTTTGGCGGGGGTGGCGCTGGCCAAACTGCTTGGTCAATCGTGGAATTTTACCCGTACACAATGGAAAAGCATCGTCCTCTTTGGTCTGTGCCAAAACGTTGCCTATCTGGGCCTGTATTTTTTGGCGATGCGGACGGTTGAGGCCTCCCTTGCGGCGGTTCTTGCCTCATCCATGCCGCTTGTCGTGGCTTTGCTTTCAACCCTAATCCTGCGCGAAACTCCTAAACCTATGGCGATCTTTGGCCTCGTGTTGGGGTTCATGGGGGTGTTGATCATCATGAGCACGCGCTTGTCGAGTGGCAGTGATCTTGTGGGGATTGCCATGTGTAGTGTCGGCACTGTCGCGCTTGCGATTGCGACGCTGGCTGTGCGGTCGACGAATGCCGGAGGCAATGTTTTGATGGTGGTTGGTGTGCAAAGTCTGATCGGATCGATGGTGCTTGCTGTGCTATCCCCGGCGATTGACACATATGAGCTCACCATGTCCGCCAAATTGGTCTGGGCGATGCTCTACACAACCTTCGTTCCGGGGCTCATGGCCACTTGGATTTGGTTCAAACTGGTTGAGCGCATTGGAACCGTCAAATCCGCAGCCTTCCACTTTCTCAACCCGTTTTTTGGCGTCGCGATCGCGGCGCTGTTGCTGGGCGAACATGTCAGCCAATGGGATATTTACGGCGTTTTGACCATCATGGCGGGCATTTTAGCGGTTCAAATGTCTAAGGCATGATTGGGGTCTTATTCGGCCCCAAATCTACCTCGCAACCCTTCGCCAACTTGACCACGATGCAGCAGCAGGTGATCCAAAATCACGCAAGCCATCATTGCTTCGCCCACAGGTACAGCGCGGATGCCGACACAGGGGTCATGACGCCCCTTGGTGATCAGGTCGGTGTTTTCGCCCGCCTGAGTGATCGTTTTGCGCGAGGTGAGGATCGAGGAGGTGGGTTTCACCGCAAACCGCACAACAAGGTCTTGCCCGGTCGAAATCCCGCCAAGAATGCCACCGGCATGATTAGACCCAAATTCAGGCCCATTTGGCCCCATCCGCATCTCGTCGGCGTTCTCTTCACCAGACAGGCACGCAGCATTCATACCTTCGCCAATTTCGACGCCTTTCACTGCGTTGATCGACATCATCGCTGCGGCCAAATCCGTGTCTAACTTGGCGTAAATCGGTGCGCCAAGCCCGGCGGGCGCGCCTTTTGCGACCACCTCGATGATGGCTCCAATCGAGGACCCGCTTTTGCGAACACCATCAAGATAAGTGGCCCATGTTTCGGCCGTTTTGGCGGAGGGCACCCAAAACGGGTTGTTGTCGATCTCAGAGAAATCGCGTTCTCCTTCGATCCCATGCGGGCCAATCTGGGTCATGTAGCCCTTGATCTCAAGGCCCGGCACCAATTCGGCCAAAACCGCGCGTGCAATACCGCCAGCGGCGACACGCGCCGCGGTTTCGCGCGCACTGGAGCGACCGCCCCCGCGATAATCGCGGATGCCATATTTTTGGAAATAGGTGATATCGGCATGGCCCGGACGAAAGGCTTGCGCGATCTCACCATAATCCTTTGAGCGTTGATCGGTGTTGCGGATCATCAATTGGATCGGTGTGCCCGTGGTCTTACCCTCAAACACCCCAGACAGGATTTCCACTTGGTCCGGTTCGCGCCGCTGAGTGGTGTATTTCGATGTTCCCGGCTTGCGTTTATCAAGCCAGACCTGAAGCATGTCCTCATTGATGGCGATACCTGGAGGACAGCCGTCCACTGTCGCGCCAAGCGCCGGACCATGGCTTTCGCCCCATGTTGTGAAACGAAACAGATGTCCGAATGTGTTCATGCTCATCGGGTGCTCCTCAGGTTTCCCCTGCTTTACCCGATGTCACATCCTTGAGCAATCAAGGGAAGTCATTCTGTGGCGCACATAAAGCGCATCCTGAACCAACCTGTCTCTCCCGCAATGTCGGAGGGGCTTGAACTTCTCTCAAAGGGGCAATAGCGTGACCGACACCTCGGGGTGCCCGTGTGCAACACGGCTGAGATGCGAAAGCGGACCCGTTGAACCTGAACCGGCTAACACCGGCGGAGGGAAGGTATCAGCGATCACCATTCGCCACCTTTTTCTTCGCCCATTTTTGAATGGAGCGAGCCATGAAATATGGATTTACACTTGCGGCACTGGTTGCGGCCTCGGCGGCTCACGCAGACCCCTTGACCATCTATGCCCCCGACTATTTTGCCTCGGAGTGGGGTCCCGGCCCGGCGATCAAGGCGGCGTTTGAGGCCGAATGCGACTGTGAGATTGAATATGTCACGGGTGATTTGCTGCCTCGGATTCTGTTGGAAGGCGAGCGGACCAAGGCGGATGTGGCCATCGGTTTCAATTCCGATGTGACCAAGAAAGCCCGTGAAACCGGGCTTTTCGCGCCGCACGGGCTGGACCTGTCGCCGTTGACCCTGCCGCTTGAGTGGACGGACGACACATTCTTGCCGTTCAACTGGAGCTACACGGCCTTTGTCTATGACAACACCAAAATCAAAAATCCGCCGACGTCCTTCCATGACTTGGTGAATTCAGATGAGAATTGGTCCATCGCAATCCAAGACCCGCGCACGTCGATCTCGGGGCTGGCTTTGGTGTTGTGGGGCAAGGAGGTATTCGGGGACGACGCCGAGGCCGCATGGGCAAAATTGGCGCCGAAAGTCACCACAGTGACCAAGGGCTGGTCCGAAGCTTACGGCCTGTTTACCGATGGTGAGGTGGACATGGTACTCTCCTACACGACCTCACCCGCCTACCACATCATCGCTGAAGAGGATAACAGCAAGTCCGCCGCGCTGTTTGATGAAGGCCACTATTTCATGGTCGAACTCGCCGCAAAACTGAAAGGCACCGATCAGCCGGAGCTTGCGGATGCGTTCATGGCCTTCATCCTCTCACCGACGTTTCAAAACATCATTCCGACGGCCAATTGGTCCTACCCCGCCGCTTTGCCGCGTGATCAATGGCCCGAGGCATTCTCTGAATTGAACTACCCGGAAAAGGCCATTTTCCTTGATGAAAATGAAGCGGATGCGTTGCGGGACAAGGCGATTGCCGAATGGCGCACCGCGTTTTCGCAATAAGACTTTGGCCGGGGCTCATAGCGGCGGCTTTGGTCGCCGCCTTGAGCCTTGGCACTCTGGGCGTTGTTGCGCTTCGGGCTGAAAGCTTTTCAACACTGTCGCAATTTGACTGGATGGCGGTCCGTTTCACCGTTGTTCAGGCACTGATCTCTGCGGGCCTGTCGGTGGTCTTGGCGGTTCCGGTCGCACGCGGCTTAGCGCGGCGTGATTTCCCTGGGCGTCGCCTTTTGATCACCCTCTTGGGCGCACCATTTATCTTGCCGACGATTGTCGCCATTCTCGGATTAACGGCGGTGTTTGGCAAAACGGGATTTATCTCGATTGTGCTCAGTTGGGCTGGATTAGAGCCTGTTTCGATCTACGGATTCCATGGTGTGATCCTTGCGCATGTGTTCTTTAATTTGCCACTTGCAACACGGTTGTTGCTTCAGGGTTGGGGCGCTATCCCGTCCGAGAGGTTCCGCCTTGCGGCCTCGCTTAATTTCGCTCCGCGCGACATGTTTCGCCACATCGAAGGACCGATGCTCAAAGAGATTGTGCCCGGCGCGTTTGCCGTCATTTTTCTGATTTGCACCACCTCCTTCGCCGTCGCCCTGACCTTTGGTGGGGGACCCAAAGCCACCACCGTTGAACTCGCGATCTACGAAGCGTTTCGCTATGATTTCAACCTCGGTAAAGCCTCACTTTTGGCGCTGATCCAAGTGGTGATCTGTGCGGTTGCTGCCTTTGTATCGCTGAAATTTCGGGTTCCCCAGGTGGGAGGGGCTGGTTTGGATCGCCCTGTGCAGCGGTTCGATGTTCATAAGTTGAGCGCACGGGGGGTGGATTTGTTTTGGATCATGATGGTCAGTCTCTTCTTGCTCCTACCGCTTCTGGCCATCGTCCTGCGTGGCGCATATGGGGTGTTTGATCTGCCCATCTCCGTTTGGTCTGCGGCCCTGCGTTCCCTTGTGACGGCCCTTGGATCGGCCGCATTGGCGATCATCTTGTCCCTGTCTCTTAGTCTCTCGGCGCTACGGTGGCGATGGTTGGAAGGTGTTGGTATGACGGCCATCGCAGCCTCGCCACTGGTCATGGGCACAGGGCTTTACATTGTGCTTTTTGCTGTGGCCGATCCGGCGGATTGGGCTTTGTTCATCACTGCTTTGGTCAATGCGGTGATGTCCTTGCCGTTTATCTTGCGCGCGATTGGGCCCGCTTTGGCGACAACGGAGCGGACCTATGGGCGCTTGTCTGACAGTCTTGGGCTGACGGGATGGACCCGCGTGCGGCTTGTGCTGTGGCCCAGGTTGCGCGGGCCTGTGGGCTTTTCGGCCGGGTTGGCTGCGGCGCTGTCGATGGGGGATCTTGGGGTGATCGCCCTTTTTGCGCGCCCCGACTCCGCAACACTCCCGCTGCAAATCTACCGCTTGATGGGGTCTTACCGGATGGATCAGGCGATGGGGGCGGCTTTACTGCTTCTTGGGCTGAGTTTGGCTCTGTTTTACATCTTCGATCTCTGGGGGAGACGCCGTGCTTGAGTTCCGAAATTTGCACTTAACGCAGGGCGATTTTACCCTCACCGCCGATTTCCAAGTGCCAAAAGGCGCGCGGGTGGCGGTGATTGGACCCTCGGGGGCGGGAAAATCGACGCTTCTGTCGCTCATCGGGGGATTTGAGACCCCTGATGACGGCGACATTCTTTGGCGGGGCAGGCCCTTTGGCCTATCCGCGCCTTTTGAACGCCCGATTTCACATCTGTTTCAGGACAACACGCTTTTTGCTCATATGACCGCGGCGCAGAATGTCGGGCTTGGGCTTAGGCCAAGTTTGCGCCTGTCCAAATCTGAGCAGAGCGCAGTATCCGAGGCGCTGCGGGCCGTGGGACTTGAGGGTTTAGAAACCCGGCGTCCGGGTGCACTTTCGGGCGGACAACAAAGCCGTGTGGCTTTGGCGCGCGTCCTTGTGCAGCAAAAGCCGTTGATCCTGTTGGATGAGCCGTTTTCGGCGCTTGGTCCGGCGATGCGACATGAGATGATTGATCTGGCAAAAGACGTGTCGGAGCGCTTAGGGGCGACGATGTTGATGGTCACCCATGATGTGTCGGATGTGGACCGTTTCGCCGATCTGGTGATTTGGGTGGAGGGCGGGACCTGTCAACCGCCACGGCCATGGGCAGAGATGAAAGCGGACCCGCCACAGGGACTTTTGGATTACATCGGCCCATGAAAAAAGCGCCCCAAATTGGGGCGCTTTCTCATCACTTCTAACTCTTCGGTCGCTTAAAGCGACGTCTTTTTGCCTTTATGCGGCGCCCAGAGTTTTTTGTTGGTCAGGTAGAGCAAAGAGGTCAGCAGCACCAAGAAGGTCACGGCCATAAAGCCAGCCCGCTTGCGTGCCATCATCTTCGGCTCAGCAGCCCACATCAAAAAGGCAGCCACGTCTTCGGCTTCATGGTGCAGCTCATTGGAGTGACCATCAGCATATTCGACATCTTCCCCGTAAAGGGGCGGAGCCATGGCGATCCAACCGGTCGAGAACGCGGTGTTCTCGTAATAGGTGGTGCCAGCTTCGACCTTTTCCTCACCGGTGTAGCCGGTCAGGATGGAGACGATGTGCTCCGGGCCACCAATGCCTTTGAGGAACTGGTTGATGCCAGTGCCGTAAGGGCCGTGGAACCCCGCACGCGCCTTTGCCATCAAGGACAGGTCAGGTGCGTTTTGCGAATTGTTGGCAGGGAAGTGGTCGTTCGCGGTCAACGGGCGCGCAGCACCTTCGTTATAGTCGAAAAGCTGCATGTTGGAGGCTTCGTCATTCACCGACAACTGGGCCGCATAAGCGCGGACCTGATCTTCGGGGAGTGCCGGGCCACCTTCGTCGGCCAGCGTGCGGATCGGCACGAATTTCATGCCGTGACACGCCGAACAGACCTCGGTGTAAACTTGCAGACCGCGCTGAAGCTGCATCTGGTCAAATTTACCGAACGGTCCTTCGAAGGAGAAATCCACATCATGGACATGTCCGCCTTCGCCTGCGGCGATCGCCCCACCGGTGGACAAAGCCAGCGCGGTGAGGGCGGAGAGGGTAAGTTTCTTCATCATCGTCCCTGTTTCCTTTCTCACTCGGCCGCGCCCGGGTAATGGGCGGCAAAGTCTTCTTCGATCGTGGCCGGAGTCGGCAGCGGTTTCTCGATCACACCCAAAAGCGGGAGGATGACGAAGAAGTAGGCGAACCAATAGGTTGCACCGATCAGCGAGATATACGGGTAAATCCCATCGGTCGGCATGGCGCCCACCCACATCAGCACAACGAAATCGACAGCCAACAGTGCAAACCACCATTTGAACATCGGGCGGTATTTGCCCGAACGCACCGACGATGTGTCGAGCCAAGGCACGAGAGCCATGGCGATGATCGCGCCAAACATGGCCAAGACGCCGAAGAATTTCGCATCAACGATGCCGCCGGTGATGAAGGAGACCGCTTGCACGGCCCAAACATCCGCCGTGAAGGCACGCAGGATGGCGTAGAACGGCAGGAAGTACCATTCCGGCACAATGTGCGCAGGTGTCGAAAGCGGGTTTGCTTCGAGGTAGTTGTCCGGGTGGCCGAGGAAGTTCGGCATAAAGCCAACAACCGCGAAGAACACGACCAAAACCACGCCGAGCGCGAAGAGGTCTTTGATCACGAAATACGGCCAGAAGGGCAGGGTGTCTTTCTTGGCTTCGGCTTTCGAGGTGCGGCGCACTTCAACACCCGTCGGGTTGTTGTTGCCGGTGGTGTGGAAGGCCCAGATGTGAACGATCACAAGGCCCGCAATCACGAAGGGCAGCAAATAGTGCAGCGAGAAGAAGCGGTTCAGCGTGGCGTTGTCCACAGCCGGCCCACCCAAGAGCCAGGTTTGGATCGGTTCGCCCACAAAGGGGATCGCGCCAAACAGGCCGGTGATCACGGTGGCGCCCCAGAAGGACATTTGACCCCAAGGCAGAACGTAACCCATAAAGCCGGTTGCCATCATCAACAGGTAGATGATCATGCCGATGATCCAAGTGATCTCACGTGGGGCTTTGTAAGACCCGTAGTAGAGGCCACGGAAAATGTGCAGATACACGGCAAAGAAGAACATCGACGCGCCGTTGGCGTGCAAGTAGCGCAGCATATGACCGCCGTTCACGTCACGCATGATATGTTCGACAGAGGCAAAGGCCATATCGACATGCGGCGTGTAATGCATCACCAAAACAATGCCGGTGACGATCTGAAGCCCAAGGCAGAACGCGAGGACGATGCCCCAGATCCACATCCAGTTCAGGTTTTTCGGGGTCGGGATCATCAAGGTGCCGTGGATCAGGCCGATGATCGGAAGGCGAGACTCGACCGCCTTGGTGAAGCCCGTTTTCGGCTCATAATGGTCGTGCGGAATACCAGACATAAGTTCCTCCCTCAGCCCAGAACGATTTCGGTGTCGCCATCAAAAGCAGCGACAGGAATATCGAGGTTGCGCGGAGCCGGACCTTTGCGGATACGGCCAGCGGTGTCGTAATGCGACCCGTGACAGGGGCAGAACCAGCCACCGAAATCACCGGCGCCATCGCCCAGAGGCACACAGCCAAGGTGGGTGCAAACACCCATCATCACCAACCATTCACCCGCTTCATCAAGCGTGCGGTTTTCGTCGATGGCGGTTGCGTCAGCGGCGATGTTGGCGTTTTCAGCTTTTGGATCAACAAGATCGCTCAGCTCAACTGCGCGGCCCATGTCGATCTCGTCTTGGGTGCGGCGGCGGATGAACACCGGCTTGCCGCGCCATTTGACGGTCAGCTGTGTGCCAACTTCGACGCCGCTGATGTCAACACGGATCGACGACAGCGCCTGAACATCGGCAGAGGGGTTCATTTGATTGACCAGCGGCCAGACGGCGGCGCCTGCGGCGACTGCACCTGCGCCACCAGTGGCGTAGTACAGGAAATCGCGGCGGGTGCCTTCGTGTTCTTCTACATGGGACACGAGCAAATCTCCATTGTCTCAAGCCGGGTCCGTCCGGCGAATGCATGAGAGGCCGCAATTGGATGCAGCCCTTCCGGGCCGCTTTTAGCGAGGCGATGCGCTCACGTCCAGCATACAATGGGGCGCAGGGGCGCGCGATCTGTCGCGGTGTGGCGCAAGAGGAACGACATTTTGGGTTTCGCATGATCTGTGACCGCTAACGAAACCGAAAATGCCATAACTTAAGGAAAAACCACCGGAATCGCTAAGGTTTCCCATTTGGGATACCGCGTCATGATGGCTGCAAAGCGATCTGATGCGAGAAAGCGGTCAAGCCATCCGCGCACCCCCGGCCAGTCCTGCGCGTCAAACCATGCGCGATCCACATTCGCGTATTGCCGCACGAAGGTGATCGTCGCCAGATCGGCCAAGCTCGGATGGGGGCCATAGAGCCACAGGGCCTTTTGCAGTTGCGCCTCGGCGCGGTACAAAATCTGTGCCGCCGTGTCGCGTTCGGCCACTGGATCAGCGCCGTTATAGCGCGGGGCGTATTTGTACCGATCCAGCGCGGATTTGAACGGGCCTTCGATGGTAGCGATCCAATCCCGCCCTTCTGGCGGCATATCCAAAAGCCCCTCAGGGTCATTTTGTGCCAAGGCCCAGTCCATAATGTCGCGGCTTTCGTCGATCACGCGATCTTTGAGGATCAGCACAGGTACAGTGCCTTTGGGCGAGGCGGCCAACATCTCTTGCGGCTTGTCGCGCAACAGGATTTCTCGCAGTTCGACCTCAATCCCGGCACTCAAAATCGCAAGACGTGCGCGCATGGCATAAGGGCAGCGGCGAAAGGAGTATAGGATCGGCCTCATGTTTGACTTCACTTAGGCTAAGAGTTGCGTGCCTTTGACGCCGCGTATCGTGGCTCTGATGATCGCGCCTTCGGTTTGTGGAGTGGCGAAGGTGACTTCGGTGAATTGTTCGGTCCGACCCATATGCGGGTTTTCCATGAGAATGATGTGGTCCCGCCCAATTTGCGCCTCAAGGTGGCGTTGCACCTGAACATCTCCGGCCTCCCGCAACCGTGCGGCGCGGGCTTTGATGACAGTCCCGTTCACCTGATTGGGAATCTTCGCGGCCGGGGTGCCTTCGCGTTTGGAATATGGAAAGACATGCAACCAAGTGAGATCGCATTCGCTCACCAATTTCAGCGAATTCTCAAAATGCGCCTCGGTTTCGGTCGGAAATCCGGCGATGATATCGGCGCCAAAGGTCATATCCGGGCGCAGTTTGCGGGCCTCTTCGCAAAACCGGATCGCATCGTCGCGCAAATGGCGGCGAGCCATACGTTTGAGAATCAGGTCATCGCCATGCTGAAGCGACAGGTGCAAATGCGGCATCAAACGCGGCTCGGTTGCAATCGCCTGCATCAGCATCTCGTCGGCCTCGATGGAATCGATCGAACTGATCCGCAGGCGCGGCAGGTCCGGCACCAGTTTCAAAATCCGCATCACCAGATCGCCGAGATGCGGTTCTGCCGGTAAATCTGCCCCCCAAGAGGTCAGATCGACCCCGGTCAGCACCACCTCATTATAGCCTTTGTCCACCAGTCGTTTGATCTGATCGACCACGACCCCGGCGGGCACAGAGCGGGAATTGCCGCGACCATAGGGGATGATGCAAAAGGTGCAGCGGTGATCACAGCCATTTTGCACCTGAACATAGGCGCGAGAGCGGGTGCCGAAACCGTCGATCAAATGTCCGGCAGTTTCCGTCACCGACATGATGTCATCGACTTGAACGCGCTCAGTCTGGCCAATGAAATCCGGGCCCATGCGAGACCATGTTTCGGGCTGCATCTTTTCCGTATTGCCGATGACCAAATCGACCTCGGCCATTTTGGTAAAGGTCTCTGGTTCCGTCTGGGCGGCACAGCCCGTGACGATGATTTTGGCGTCGGGATTGTCGCGTCTGAGTTTGCGAATCTCTTGCCGGGCTTTGCGCACGGCTTCTGCGGTCACGGCGCAAGTGTTGACCACCACGGCGTTTTCAACCCCCGCTTTCGCGGCGAGGTCTTTCATCGCTTCGGTTTCATAGGCGTTGAGGCGACAGCCAAGTGTCGCGAATACAGGTGCTTTTGTGGACATCAAATACGCTCCAGAAAGGAGGCATCAAATTCTGCTTTGAACACCAATTGCGTGGGTCCGGTCATCCAAACGCCATCGTCGCGCCAATCGAGCGTCAACCAGCCGCCATCGACCTCCATCCGCACCTTTTTATCGGTGAGGCCGCGCAGGTTCGCGGCAACGGCTGTGGCACAGGCGCCCGACCCACAGGCCAGCGTGATTCCCGTGCCGCGCTCCCAGACCCGCATCCTGATTTCATCGCGCGCGCGCACTTCGGCAAATTCCACATTGGTACGTTGCGGAAACAGCGGGTCGAATTCGACCTTGCGGCCCCATCCGGCGACATCGGTTTCCTCGGCATTTGGCACAAAGAACACCGCATGAGGGTTGCCCATGCCGACGGCGACAGGATCGCCGTCAAGCGGCAGATGTTCCACATCCACCGGGCGCGAAAGAGGCACCTCATCCCACATCAGTTGCGGATGGCCCATGTTGACCGACACCTCATCGCCCGCACGCCGAGCAATCAAAATCCCGCGTTCGGTGCGAATCGTGACCTCGTCTTTGCCGGTCTCATCCAAGATCAACCGCCCGACACAGCGCGTGGCATTGCCACAGGCACCTGCGCGCGAGCCGTCCGAATTCCAAAAGTCGAGATCAATATCCGCCATGTCCGACGATCTGATCTCTGCCAGTTGATCAAATCCCACGCCCCGGTTGCGATCGCCAATGGCGCGCGCAAGCTCCGGTGTGACCACAGCAGTGCTGCCCCGAGAATCAAAGATCACGAAGTCATTGCCAAGCCCATGCATTTTCAGAAAGGGGAGGCGGGAAGGGGGGTGCTCATGTTGCATGTGCGGGCATATAAACCTTGTTCGAACCTTTTCCAAGAAAATCTCTGATTTCTGCTTGACGCCCCCGCGCTGCAACTGTAGTTCCCCCGGCACAGCCGAAAGGCAAAGAGAGTGGGCCGGTAGCTCAGTTGGTAGAGCAACTGACTTTTAATCAGTAGGTCTCGGGTTCGGATCCCGACCGGCTCACCACTTTCATCATTGTGACGAACGACAGTAAGTTTGTCGCTTTCGACAGAAGTTAGGCGCCTATCGACACGTCGATTGGCGCTTTTGCTTTTCCGGCGTAGCGGTATTGGCTGAAATTTTGAGAGATTTGCAGACTTCACTTGACCATCTGCTACCATCGGCTCGAAGCTTTCGAGGCGTGGAAATCCGCGGCAAACGTCGCTTGATGTCCTATCAGCACCCAATCTTGCGGACTGGGCGAGTTAATGTGACAACACCCATCGTGACAAAGGTGTCCGTCCCGCGCTCGTGGCGGGCCAGACGGAACTTAGAGGGGTATCGGTGCCGCCGCCGATACCCCCTGGTCCGCGACTGAGGGGGGGGTCCCGGACCTGCCTCCCGATGGTACACGGGAGGTATGCGTGCCTGCCTCAGTGCAGGATGTTGGCGGTCTGCCCGCTTCCGTTCACGGAAACCAGCAGCCGTGCCACCGCCCCGTTGACCACGGGCCGCGCCAGATCGGGCTTGCGGGTTGTCTCGTCGGCGCCCAGTTCCGGGAACAGCGCAAAGATTTCTTCCCGCGCCTCCGGGTTGAGCGATTTGAGCGCCTCGACCCCGGTGTAGAGCGATTCCGACGCCGCGCCTTCGGCGAAGACGATCTCGTGTCGATTGAAGAGGAAGTGCCAGTATTCCACCTCCCGCGCCTCGCGCTCCACGCAAACTCCTTCGAGGCCAAGCAACTGCCGCGCCGCCAATAGCACCTCATGGGTGCCGAACATCAGTTCGGCATGGGGCGAGCGGAACAGCACCCTGTGCTGTGGCGAAACCACGAGGTCGCGCACCGGCAGGTCGGTGTCCAGAGCGCCGGCCCTAATGCGGATCGGGCGTAGCTTCGGCATGGCATCCAGCGCCTCGGCACCCAGTCTGCGGTGGCCGATCCAGCGGATCGGTTTGAATCCGTTGTCGAGCGTTAGCACATCGTCGCCCACCTTGAGGTTCTGGATTTCAACCTCGCCGCGGGGGGTCATAATTCGCGTGCCGCGGGCAAAGCAGATCACCCGAGTGTTTTCGGCATTCAAATCTGCGGACGTGACAGGGTTGCCATCAGGGCTGTAAAGCTCCAGCCCACCCGCCGCATCAAGCACGCCATTGCCCTGGTCGGCGCGCAGCCACCCCAGCGGCGAGGCATAGGTTTGCGTCGGGTTCGCCGCGTTCCATTCTGCGAGCGTGGTCTCGTTGTAAAAGGCCGAAAGATCGACGACATCGTTGTCGCTTTCGTCATCGTCGCCGATGCCCGAAGTCGCATCAAAATCGGTGATCGTGTCACCACCGTCATCGACAATAAACAGGTCAGCGCCATCGCCTCCCGTCAGGGTATCGGCCCCGGCGCCGCCGATTAGCGTATCGGCACCCAGACCGCCCAGAAGCTCGTCATCGCCTTCGCCGCCATCGAGGCTATCATCGCCCGAACCGCCGTCCAGCACATCGGCCCCCACGCCCCCCGCAAGCGTGTCGGAACCCGCGCCGCCCGTCACGGAATCGTCGCCCGCGCCGCCGGTAATGGTGTCATTGTCGAGGCCGCCATGAATCGTGTCGTTGCCGGCGCCACCATTGATCGTGTCATCGCCAGCGTAGCCGAAGATCACATCTGTGTCTCCGTCAGTACCGTCGATCTGGTCGCCCTGCGCATCGGTGTAACCGATATCCATGACGTCATCGCCCGCCGTGCCATCGACAATGTTATTGGCCACGGGGCAGACCAGTTCCCAGTCTTCATCCACCACGGCGGCGGTTTCAAAACTGGTGTAGGTGACGCCGTTATAGGTCAGGTCGTTACCGTTCGAGGACCAAGTGCCGGTGTCGCTGTCATAGGTCCAGCCAGCCTCCGTGGCGGCGGAGACAAAGCCCGTATCGCCCGCCGCGACGCGCAGCGACAGTGCATCGGTTCCGAGGCCGCCGTCGATATAGGCAGTTACGCCATCGGCCACCGTTCCCAGAATCAGCGTGTCGTCCCCGCCCTGAAGATAGATGCCCGTGCCGATATCCCAGTTGTCGCCGATCTCCAGATAGTCCGAGCCCGAAATCGAGCCGGTCCAGTGGCTGCCCAGCGTGAAATTGTTGCCGATTTCAACGTGGTTGGTGTTGTCCACGCCACCCATGAAAACATAGGTGCCCACCGAGACATCATCGCCCATCACCACGTTCTGGACGTTGTTCGAACCGCCCATCGAGAGGTCGAGACCGATGCTCACCCCATCGCCCAGCGACAGGGCATAAGAGTCGTTCGAGCCACCCATGGCAATGGACAGATCGATGTTCGTATTGTCGCCCACCCCCACGCAGATATCCGAGGACGAGCCCCCGGCGTAAATCGCACTGACATTACCTTCGCTGCCCACAAGGATACGCCCGTCGATGTCTGACCCGCCCATACCGATGTAGCCGGTGTCGACGCGATCCCCCACCGTGATGTCGATATCGTTGAAGGAACCGCCGACCGCGATGTCCCCGACCGAAACGTCGTTGCCGACGGCAACAGTCATGTCGCCATAGCTGCCCCCCATGTAAACATTGCCCTGAACGGTGCTACCGTCACCAACGGTGACCGAGCCGGAATACCCTGACGTATCGTCCGTGAGATTAATATAGCCGCTGCCGTTCATTACAATATCGCCGCCGATGGTGCTGTTTACACCAGCGGAGAAGCTGTTGTGGGTATAGCTGCCGTCCATCGACACGCCGTACTCAAATACGGCGTTGTCGCCGACCGAGAAGGTCTGGCTTCCGGTTTCAGAAAGCGTGCCCCAGCCGTCGAAGTTGACCGTCGAATTGAATGTTGCGCCCGAACCGAAGGCTACGGTCGAGTCTCCGTTCGAGCCGATCAGTGCACCGTTCATCGTGACATCGTTGCCTGCGACAATCGTCATCTGATCGGTCAGCGGCGCGGTGATCGCACCTAGCGTGGCCCCATCATCGACGTTGATGGTCAGCGTGTCGCCGGATGAAGAGATGTTGAGGTAATCGGCATCCACGCCCGCGCCGATATTGACAGTGGCATTTGTGGTCCCTTGGATCCACATCGTGGCGCCGCCGACAAGGTTATTCGTGACCAGAGACTGCTCGATGTTGACGGTAAAACTGGCCGACCCGTAAAACCACAGCGAACTGCTCAGGTTCCCGTCCAGATAGTAGGCGTCCCCCTCTTGTGGCGTCAGTGCACCCGCCTGAACCTGCGTGTAGTTGTTGACGTTTCCATCGTCATGGACCTCGGGATTACTGGAAACAATGTAGTAGTTGGTCATCTCTTGTCCTCATGCGTGGCAGCGCGCCGAGAATCGACAAAAAGTCGGCGGCAGATTGTGGCAAGCCGATGGATCAGAGGTTGGGTGCGTGTTTCGGCAACACCGGAAACGCCAGGCCGCAAAGGATTGGGCCTCTGCGCCCGCACACGACGGAAACGCGAAGCTCACCTCTACTCGGCCTTGCTACCCACACGACTTAAGTCGACAGCCAGTTACAGTCTCTTCCCGACCTTTCCCGTCGCCCTCAGCCCCCATAGCCAGACGAACGGTATGAACCCTTTCAGATCACCAAAAGGGGGGCGGCCGATCAGAACCGCCATTGGAGGGTGTCCCGAATTGCTCCGCAAACCCCCAATATGCTCCGGAAAACCACAACTTACAGGCCTTGGCTGAGTGGAAACCCAGTGGCTGTAGTGTGTTGCGGCCAATCTCGATTTTACCTATGCTCAGCGTGCAGCACGAACACGGCGAACTCGATACCGGTTGGTATAAGGGAATACTAACTACGGGAAATGAATCCAGATGCGGAATGTCGAACTGCAAATCGAGATGATGAGTTGCGCTCCATTGTTGCTGCGCCTAGGCGAAATATCGCAAATATTGCGCCATCGTTTCATCGTTGTGTTGATTTGCGTCGTCACCTTGCCGATCGTCGTCGAACCCGCCCTCTTCCTGCGGCGGTTTAGTCTTGGCGACATCGCCTTTCAGCTCCTGCAACCCATTCTCAGCGTTGCGCTATTTCTCGGACAGTTCTGGCTCGTCGCTCTGGTGTCAAAAGGGAAACCCCGCGTTCGCGTGCATTTTACGGCAATTATGGCGATCGCGATCCTCATCCCTCAGTTGCTCCTGACCGAGGTCTACTCGGCTTTGTACTCCGTGTATTACGCGGATGCTCTGATACGAGCCGTCTTGTTGTTCTTTTGGAACCTTCTTCTGGCTGAACTTTCTCTGGCCTTCTCCGTTCGCTTTCTTATGCCAACGATCTTGCGGGAAATCCGCTCAAAAGAGCCCGACGCTGGTCACTTCAAAACACTGGGGATCGAGGATGAGGCTCCTCGTGTTTTCGCACCGGATGAGAAGGCAGTTGCGCGCGATGGCTCCAGCCCATCCCACGACATGCTTCCAAAGGAGACTGAACCCGAAGAAGAAGCGTCGCATATGTTTGTGTGGCGCGAGGTGAGCGTGCCCATGTGCTCCTTGCGCTTGGTGCAGGCGGACGGAAACTATGTCACCATCTTTGCCGAGGAGGACAGCCATTTCGTTCAAGGGCCCTTCTGCTCCGTAATTGAAAGCATAGATCCCGATATCGGCGTGCTGGTGAACCGTTCGCTTTGGGTTGCCTTCACGCAGGTTGTCGGAGCCCGCCGCGAGAAGGGCGAGCTCTTTCTCACCCTGCGCGACGATACGACCATCAAGGTCGCGCGCCCGCGTCAAACGCAAGTCAGCGAAACTATGGAGCAACACCTGCCCGAGGTCCGTCTGGTATCCTAGCTTCGGTTCTCTGCGATTGTCTAATGTTAGCGTTTATGGGACCAAATAGGGCGATTTGCTAAGAGAGGGTTTGTTGCTCATCGTAGCCACCGAGGAGTGGACAATGAGAAAGACAACGAAGAGCCCGGGCGCCCAGATCGGCCTTAACAAAGGTGAAGCGCACCACGCTTTGAAAAACGCCCTGCGGATTGGTCGCCAAGGCGAAATCAGGGATCGGTCCAGCCGAGCACAAGATGACCGCCTGGCGGGACTCAATCTATTGGCCACAATCATCATTTATTGGAATACGAAACAGCTCGGCAAAATCATTGCCAATCGCAGACGGGCTGGACTTGACGACCCAGAAGACCTGCTCTCACATGTCTCTCCGCTTGGATGGGCGCATATTCTGATCACAGGCGAGTAGAGATGGCCTAAAATCACCCCTAAAACCCCTTAGCGCAGGATTCCGCAACTGACCCTGGAACTGCCAGTAGTCTAAGGAGTGAAAGCCGTACTCCCGCGTCCTCAAAGCAGACGTGGGGGGCATTTCCACGCCACATCCCCTAAGCAACTTTGGCCTGATGCCCTCCCGCATCCGCAGCAGCCCCCAAAGAAAACTTAGCAATTAGCGATTTCAACCGGTCAGCTTCGTTTTGCAAAATTTGCAGCGCTGCGGTCGTTTCTGAAACGCCCCGGTTTCATCGGAGACCTATAGCTTCATTTCACGCGACCATATCGAGCATGTCGCGCTGTGCATAGAAGTTCTCTTCGGCCTCTGCTGGCGGGATGTTTCC
>CENL01000186.1_pt1 | contig 26389 bp, 28 predicted proteins | sample 530221 | NCBI WGS metagenome assembly CENL01 (sample SAMEA2619791, study PRJEB7988) | marine metagenome | isolation source: saline water (ENVO:00002010), including
GGATATCGTCACCCGCACCGGCCAGCCCCACGTCTATCTGCCCCTGCGGGGTCCTTACGTCATCGATCAGCAGGTGTGGCCCCCGGGCCCGCTGGTGGAAGGCAATGCCCGCACCGGCACCTGGCAGATGCTGGCACCCCGCGCCGAAAACAGCTGTGCGGTGTTCGGCACCAATGATCTCTTCAGTGCCGTCGGCTGGGGCGGTGGCCGTGTCGATCCCGGTGGCGACTACGCCTGGACCCTGTGGCGTCCGTACCAGTGCTGCCAGCGCGAGGGACAGGTCTTCATTACGGATATCAACTGGACAGGGTACCCCTGATGCGACGTCACCATCCCGTTAGAAAGCAGGGCACGATTGCCGCTTTGCTTCTACTGTCGCTGACGGCGTCGCCCACCATGCAGGCCGCGGAGGGTCCCACCGAGGACAGCTTCTGGTACTACGAAATCGGCGGTGCCCAGCCGGTCTCACCCCCGCCCAACCCGCTGGTGACCTCGGTCACCCTCGGCGGCTCGGCCCAATTAGGTCTGGGCTACAGCTGTGCAAAGTTCGACCCCCTGCTTGCGGTGACCCACACCCTGAACAACATCAAATCCGGTGTGGATGACATGATGAATGCGATGACCGCCGCGGCATCCTCCGCCATTGCGGCACTGCCGGCACTGATCCTGCAGCGGGCCAACCCCGGTCTCTATGACCTGTTCCAGAATGCCCTGCTGAAAGCCGAAGAGACGATGAAACTCGCCACTAAGAGCTGCGAGCAGATGGAGGCGGAGATTGCCAAGGGCAAGAATCCCTACGCGGACCTGATCACGCTTTCCAAGGGCAACGACTGGAAAGTGCAGATGGGCATTGGCTCCAATGATGCGGTCAGCGCCAAGGAGGCCGTGGAATCCGCCAATGGGGACAATGGTGTCCCGTGGATTGGGGGACAGGCCGGTGGGTCCGGTCAGCCGGTACTGCGCTTTACCGGCGATCTGGTCCAGGCCGGGTACAACATCAATCTCAACCGGCCCATCACCGAGACCGCCCCGGTGCCCGCCAGCAACACCACCCGACTCTCGGAAATCTGGGCCTCGCCCGCCCAGGCCCGTGACTGGGTGGTCGCGGTGGTGGGGGAGAACATCGTGACCACCTGCGATACCTGCCGTAAGGACAGTATCCCCGGCACCGGCCTTCTGCCCACGCTGTACCGGGAATCGGCCGAAGTGACAGTCGACCTGCAGGCGCTGGTGGCGGGGGATATCCCCCCCACAAGAACCAACCTCAACGACGTCACCGCCCCCGGGGTCGCCGTCACCCGCCAGGTCATCGAGGCCATCCGCGAGATGCCCGCCACCGAACAGTCCCTGATCACTAGTCGTCTGGTGGCTGAGATCAGCACCGCCCGCACGGTGGAAAAGGCGCTCTACGCCCGCCGCCTGCTGCATTCCGGCCGTCAGGTCCCCGAGGTCTATGCCACCGAGGTCGCGCGTCAGCACGCGGATACCGCCATCGCCGAACTCGACAAGGAAATCGAGAGCCTCCTGTTTGAGACCCGTGTGCGCCGCGAGGTGGTATCCGAAACCGTCACCGTTCTTCTGCAGCGCGCCTCGGCCCGCCGCCAGTCCTCCCTGGATATCCCGCAGGTAGCTCCCCGTGATCCAAGACCCCTGAGCCATGGCCGTGTCCAGTAACCCGCAACACCGGCGCCGCGCCTGGCTGGTGGGCTGTCTTCTGGTGGCATTCCTCGCAGCCCTGGGCATCGGTCTGCTGCTCTGGCAGGCCGTGGCCCTGAGTTCCCTGGCCACCGTTGCACAGCGTGTCAGCGAGGCCAAACCGCTGCTGGGGGCAGTGCGCCTTGGCCTGATCGCCCTGCTGGCCTTGCTGTGGCCGTGGGTCAGCGATTGGCTATGCAAAAGGCGGCATAGCCAACTCGCCACAGCCGAGTCCAATCGCCTCCGCTGGCGGGTCGTCGGCTGGCTGCTGGCCATCGAACTGCTGATCGGCCAGAACCTGCTACATCACCTCGCCGCATTCGCTGGTACCGGCCTATGAGTGTCGACAGCTATCTGGAACTGTTTACCACGCTCTTCGGCTGGGCATTTTATGGCGTGCTGTGGGATGTGCTGGTCAGCACGGGTATTGTCTACCTGCCGTTTTTGGGGATCCTGATCGATAACTGGCGGGAACCGGCTCAGGGGGGCGAGTTCGGCTCGGTGACCGGACTCTCCCTGCGCCGTATGGAGATCGATCTGTTTATCGCCCTGCTGGTGGTGGTGCTGGCGGGCCAGCCCGCAGCCCTGACCCCGCTTAATGCCAGCACGCTCAGTTATGTACCCCAGCCGACCGCAGCGGATCCCACACCACCCACCGCCACTACAACCGACCCCCAGAGCACCTACGGTATCACCGGCTTTACCGGCTCCCCGGCCACGGTCAACCTGCCGGTGTGGTGGTATGCGGTGCTGTCGATGTCCTCGGGCCTGAACCATGCGGTGATCGCAGGCCTCCCCGCCGCCAGTGACCTGCGCACCTACGAGCAGCAGGCACGCCTGGCCACAATCACGGATCCCCGGCTGCGCCAGGCCGTCAGCGACTTTTTCAGTCACTGCTATATCCCCGCCCGATCAAGATACCAGGCCGCACAACCGGCAACCCCCGCGATCACGGCCCTGTTGGACACCTACGGCGATGACGATCCGGACTGGCTGGGCTCCCATGTCTATCGGCAGACACCGGGCTACTATGACGACCTGCGTCCCCTAAAGCAGATCCCGGGCTGGCCCTACAATGCGCTGCGCGATACGGAGTATGACCCAGCGAATCCACCGGAGTGGGGCAAGCCCACCTGCAAGCAATGGTGGGAGGAGGGCACCGAGGGTCTACGCCAGCAGTTGATTGACGCGGCGGACGCCACGGCAGGCGGTCTTTCCGGTCTGGTGGTCACCATTGCGCCTGGCTTGGCCAGTGAACAGCAGCAGGATGCCGTCGCCCGCACGGTACTGACGAATGCGCCCCCGATCTGGTCCAGCAATGACCTGGTGGCGGGAAACACGGCTAACACGGGCTGGCTGGCCACAGCAGAGAATCTGGTGAAGGGCGGCCTCGCCGCCGGCGGGGTGGTCACCGCCTCAGGCCTGTTTGCGGTCACCATGACCGCGGTCCTGCAGGCCCTGCCCATGGTGCAGGCTCTGTTGCTGCTCAGCATCTACGCCCTGCTGCCCATGATCGTGGTGCTATCGCGCTACTCGATCGCCATGATGGTCACCGGTGCCATGGCAATCTTCACGGTCAAGTTCTGGACCGTACTGTGGTATCTGGCGATGTGGGTGGATCAGAACCTGATTGGCGTCATGTACCCGGACGCCAACATCTTTTTACAGATATTCGCGAACCCCGGCGAACACGATGCCAAGCGCATGCTGCTCAATATGATCACCACCAGCCTGTATCTGGGATTACCCCTCCTCTGGAGCGGCATGATGGCCTGGGCAGGGATCCATGTGGGGCGCGCAATCAGCGCTGCGTCAGGGCCGCTGGCGCGTCCGGGTCAGGACGCAGGGCAGCAGGGCGCCTCTATCGGTAAATCAGCTGTCAGCCGGAGAATCGGCCGCTAATCGCCATAATCCTCGTCATACCATCCGCACGGGTCATGGCCGGCGTCAAGACGACCGGTACGATGATTAAGCTCACCGATCAAATCAGAGTTGCATAAATCGCGTTCGTCCGGCTGCAACTGACCCAATGCAGCTAAATTCCCGACAAACTGCCACACTGCTTTGACAGCAGCAAACATCACCTGGAACGGCGCTTCTTTCATTGCGTCCACCCCGACCTACGTAAAATACGATTTTATAAGTGTAGATCCGGTGTCTTGTGTTTTCCAGTGCGGCCAGGGAATTGAATGGCGCTCAAAATACAGAGCAAACAATTAGGTTTCCGTAGCCATCTGAGATTCTAGCTCCCACGCGTGTGATTGACATCACATCCCGTGTTAGCGGATCGATTCGTGTCTGGTATAGTCGGTCGATTACGGCAGCGCGAACGGCAGCTCGCGACCCACAGCGGACACTGGCTGGTAGTCCTAACGAGCGGGCGTTCTGAGGAACATGTGATTTGCGCATATTCACAGTTTTAAACGAATAGAGCATGGTCTTTTTTGGTCCTATTAGATGCTTGGGACCATGTTCATGCCAATATTAGAGGGCCTCATGGTAGGTTAAAATTTTCGCTGCTTAGAATGCTGCGGCTCACGTATAAGCGCCAAGGTGTGGTTTACTTGCTATTGGAATACCGTGTCAGAATGAGGTTCAATTTTCACGAAAACTGGCCGTAAAGACTATAGATATTGCTTGGGGTTTCATGGAAGAACTAACTGATAATCAAAAATCTCTTATATCTCAACTCGAGGGCGAGGAGATGGTTGGTAAGCGATTCACTGAAATTGAGTGTATCAATGCTTCCGATGAGGTGAGGAAGGGAGTGCTGTCACTCGTATTCAAAGCCAGAGATACAGTAGAGGATGTTTTCGTAGTACTGAAATTTATGGACCCGGAACGCCTTGGGGATAGATACCGGCTCGGTGCTTTTGAGCGGGAGCCAGAGATAATCGAAAAGTTGGGGAGCAATTTCAGGTGCCTGTCTCTTATAGCAGGGCCGATCGACTATAACTGGAAGATCAATCTAGGTGAGGTTCCTTCACACCTCCCGTTAAAGTATTTTGCTACAAACTGGCTTGAAGAGGACATTGAACATATCTTTCAACGTCAGGGTGAGATTGGTGCGCTCGATAAGCTACAGCTTTTTCGTAATGTTATCTTAGCAGTGGAAGCGATACATGCTGCAGGCATACATCACCGAGACCTCAAGCCAGACAACTTCAGAGCCACTGTAATCAAGGGTGAGAAAATGGTCGCGGCGATAGATTTTGGAACTGCGGCACATCTTGATACGCCTCATATTCCTGATCACCATTACCAGAACCCAGTTGGCGCGCCAGCCTACGCTTCCCCTGAAATGTATATTGGCTTTTCTGGGGATCGGGAAGTAGGACAATCTACAGACGTCTACGCGCTGGGTTCAATGTTGTATCAGCTCTTTAATCCAGATCTATTCTTAGCAAAGGTGGTGGCTAACCCCTTATTTCAACAGGCTCTTCTTATTCTGAATGCTAGAACAGCTCATGCGGGCTCATACTCCGAGAGGCTGGCTATCTGGAAAAACGAGGTCAGTAGATTCCGACATGCCGTCAGGCCTCCGTCGATCCTGGCTGAAGGAAACTCGGTTCCTAGCGCAATTTCGACAAATCTCGAAAGATTGCATGCGTCCATGACCTCTTTTGATTTTACTCTACGACTGAGTAACTTGGAGAAAGCTCGCTGCGTTATTGATAGTTGTATTCGTTGTCTCGAGAATGCCGGAAGTGAAAAACGTCGCCTTGAGTTAAAGCGTGCCCGAAGGGCCCAGAGAGAGGAGAAGCTAAGGCGGAGACAAGAAAAACTCGATGAATATTTAAATTCGGGTTCTGCAAGATGTTGAATAACAAGACGCCAATTCGAGAGCGGGAAATAAAAATCCCACCTAGAGCTATCGAAATTTCGTTTCTTGAGAATGAGGATGGAGATGGGTCTCTTGTCTTGCAATTGCCTTCGGCTGAAGAGTTAGCTCAGCTTGATAGTAATTCACTGCAGCATATATCGCTCCGTCAACTTATAAAGCGAGACTCTTTGCTCATTCGTGAGCGACTCCATCTGGACTATCGGCGAGAGTTGAGTAAGCTTGATCGTTACTCTGATTCTTCTACATACTTCGTAAGACTCGCTGGTTATGCTGAGTTAATTAATAGTCAAAGTGAGGCCAACAACCATTTAAAAAAGGCGCTGGCACTACAGAGCGATCCTCACTTTTCACATCTTCTGGCGGATGGCTACCTAAAAGTCAATGAATTAAATAGTGCCATGCATCTTTTTGAGAGTTGTGATTTGACAAAAGATGTATACGCAAACCTCAAGATCGCTTATATCTATGCCGCCCAAGAAGATATCGACACGGCAAAGCGGTACGTAGATCTGGCACTCACTATTGACTACTCCAACTCAGCATCACAGATGTTCAGAGGGGCGATATATATATGGGAAAAGCAGTTTGAAAGGGCTGTTCGCAGCTTTAGAGTTGCAGCGGAGAGTCGACCATCATCATCATCTGCTCTGCACGTAAATTTGGCTGCAGCGTACTGGGGGCTCGGAAGTAAAGTTAAAGCGAAGGAAGCGGCGCGAATAGCATTAGTGATAAATCCGTTAAACGAGAATGCTGCTGCACTATACTCTGATATATGCTTCCTTATCGGTGAGCACAAGGCCCCCATTCCTTACTTGGAAAGCTATGTAGAATGGGAGCAAAGGTCTGGCGACATGTGGGCAAGACTGGCGCGTTCCTATTATCACATTGGCAAGAAGGAAAATAATCGCGCAAATCTTCAAAAGGCGTTTCAAGCACTAAATAATGAAAAGAAATTAAATGAAAGTCCTACAGTTTGGAATAATCTCGCGCTTACGGTGTGGGCTCTAAAAGATACTGAAAGGGCCGAACGTTACTTTGGTCGCGCTATCGTTCTTACCTCTGAAGCCAGCGCCGCGAATTTCAACATTATAAGTAATCTCGTAGCACTACTAATTGACGCACGGAAATATGCCCAGGCTTGCAAAGTGTTGAATTCGATTATTTTCGATAATCTTGATCCAAGCCACGAATCCAAGACGATCGATAGACTGATTCTTCAGAAGGTTATAGTGCTTGAGGCACTCAATGAGCGCGGTCAGGCAATTTCGCTAGCTAGAGAGTGGCTGGAAACTCGTATAGTTTGTAAAGAAGTAGAAATCGATCTGTTGTCACGACTCGTGTATCACTACTCGACGACTGAGCATCATCTAGATGTTGTAGACCAGTATGGTCCTCAAATTGAAATGCTGACTACAGATGAAGAAACCTTGCCGGAAGGATTGCGCGTAAGAGCTATTAACAATTTGGCGTTTGCGTATCTAGTATTTGATAAGACAGAAAAGGCATGGGACTTGCTTTCTCAGTTGGCCTCCGAGGTTCATAAGGACCCTTATGTCACTGCTACGTTTGGTCTATATCAGCTTCGAGAGGGAAACTTTGATAAATCTAGGCGGTACTACCTCGATGCTGTTTCACTTCTTTCTGATCGGAAGACAAAAAATAGGTTTCGACAACGTATGAACCTGGAGTTTGGAAAATATTTTCTACGCCAAGGTAAGTATTCGACGGCTAGAAGGCTGCTATTGAAATCAAAGTCCGAGCCTCTAGGAATTAAGTATGCGAAAGAAGAGGCAGAGGCAATCTTGCACGAGCTTCTAAGCAAGAAACAATAATAATTTTCCGATAAGTTCGATATTCCCTCGTTCATTTAAAGAGTCTGTGGGCAGGTCAATGCAAAACGTTTACGAAGTTGGTGTTGGCAGTGAATTAGTAGGTTGTATTTCAAGCAAAATTATAGACGAAGACGGTATGCGTCCGGTGATTACACCTTGATCCAGGTGTCCAGTTATGTGGCAACAGATTGCAAAGGTCAGATTACGCGCGCCAATGCAGTATAAGTCGACAAAATTGGTTGCGTCCAAGAAAACCGTTGCCCCTGCTGGGCTCAATGACGCTCGCCGCTGGGCGGAGCGTTATATGCGAGTGGGTAGGATAAGACGCCGATGCTCACAAGTCCGCGCTCATGCGCGAGGTGTTAATGTCCGCTACTGGCCGAAAGGTCGCGGTTGAGGATTCGAAAATCCATTCCAAATACGGCAGCTTCGTCCTGAAGCGGACAGCATCCGTGGCCTTTGCACTATCCCATTGTGTAGTTCTATGGCCGGGGCACGGAATCCACTTCTAGGCTCTATGAGAACGAAACGGAACGGCACTGACTCCTCGGTGGGGAAGCATGCTCAGGATACTTACTTCAGACGAATGCATGCGGGAATCTGCACGTAGGTGGGAAAGGAAAGATTGTTCGACGATGGAAGGCAAAGTAATATCCGGAAGAGAATTAGAAATCCGTAGAACAGGATGCGTACTCATGGAGAAAACAAAGATACAAGGGGCTTTGCATCGTGCATCAGCATGCAATTCACCGTTTCTGGCACGAGAAAGTATATCTCGCACTACGGAAAGTGAGATTCCGGGCTACTATTGTGAGCGAAAGCAGATGTGGGTCATCGATACACCGAGGGGCCCTGTGCCAATCATCATTGCACACTCCCTACAGCAGACTAGCAATCAATTAAGAGATAGTGGAGAAAAAGCAACGTACGATTCTCTTGAACTATTAACCAAAACGCGCCAGGAACGTGAAAGTGATGATGACAGCACCTCTTTGTCGAACGAGTTAATCCAGCTCCTCACAAAAACAGAGACTGTACGAGAAGCTGATGACAATTATGAAACGAGTAACATACTTGAGCTAGTCACTAAAACAGATACTCAGAAAGAAGTAGATGATGACGGATTTTAAATCTAACGTTTTGGTGATAAGAGCGGGCTCTTTCGAATTCAGGGAAGATGAATGCTGCTGCTGGTAACAAACAGGCGCGATATTACGATTGACTACGTCATTGCGGAACTTAAGCGAAGAGACCATAGTTTTTTTCGCCTGAACACTGAGCAACTGCCGTTGGCGAAATGTACGATGCACAGTCATTCGAGGGCTGCATGGTCAATTTCGTTCAAGGAACATGTAGTACATGGCGATGAGGTTCGTGCAGCGTATTTCCGTCGACCCGGGGAACCAGTACCGGATGAATCCATTACTCATAGTGGTGAAAGAGCTTATGCGAAAGCCGAATGGGTCGCTTTTCTTAAGAGTATCTACACCCGTCTGGAAGGTCGCTGGTTGAATGCACCGACAGCTATATTCCTCGCGGAGGACAAGCCTAGACAACTTATGTTAGCCAGTGAAATTGGCTTTAATGTTCCCAGAGCGGTGATCTCAAATGACATAGAGTCCTCTCGTAAAGTATTAGAGGAGGGTCCCGCCATTGGCAAACCTCTCCGACAGGCGCTCATTGGCGGTGAGGAAGAGCGCGTCATTTTTACAAGCCGACTGAAAGACCTTTCCGAAAGTGATGGCGAGGCTATTGCACTGACGCCTTTCATCACTCAAATCGAAATAGCTAAGCAATATGATATTCGCGTGACAGTGGTAGGGGATCAATTATTTGCGACAGCGATATGGTCTCAGGCACATCCGGAGACAGAGGTTGACTGGCGTCGAGGTGCTCGACCCGATTTAAAGCATGAGCGGATCAGTTTGCCCGATCACATTGAGCAGCAATGTCGTACGCTTCTAAAGCGCTTGAACCTGAGGTACGGGGCTATTGATCTTGTATGTGATAGAGATGGATGTATCTGGTTTCTTGAGGTCAACCCTAACGGGCAGTGGGCATGGATTGAGAACGTAACGGGTTACCCGATCGCTTGCGCCATAGTGGACGAACTGGAAGAGATTGCGCAATGTTCAAACTGATTTATGAACATCTGTGGCCTCGAATTGACCGTCCTTCTCCTCAAGAACTGCTCAAAGATGAAGCGCTCCTAGAAAAAATGAGGGAAAGCGTCAGGCAGTCTGCATTCTCCAATAGGAGCAGCACTGCACTTGAGGAGGCGAGACGTCTGTTTGATGCCGAACAGGAGAGGCGTCGTAGTGCAGACACCAAAGCTGGGATCTATTTGGCGGCAATAACAGCGCTTGTCCCTGTGCTTGCGGCTATTTGGAGCCGTGTTTGGTCCGCAGAAATGGACATGGTTCTAGCTGGCATCTCGGTTGTCTTATTTTTGAGTGCATTGCTCTACTTGCTGAGAGCGGGACTTTGGGCTTTCAGCACAATCAAAGTATCCGCATTTTCACAACTAGGTCCTTACGAAATCGCGGTAAGCTGGAAGTCAAAGAATCCGGAAGAACAGCTCTCTAAGAAGCTACTTAACTCCGTAGCCTGCAATTTCCGCGATACCAATCGAAAAGTTACATGTATTAAGATGACCCATGAGTTTTTACTCCGGGCATTCTTCTGTCTCCTCTTTATTATGGTTCTTCATGTGACTTGGCCAATTTTGGCCGCGTTACTATCCATAATATATAAAGTGGCTGTCATAATGCTATCAATGTGCTCCCCTTGAGGCGTGGTTTCCAACGAATTTTTCCTCTTCAGATTCCGTTCTGTCAGCATATTTGATCTTTAACTGATAAGAATTCTCAAGGCGCCGTCTACTAGTCAACGAAATGGCAGCGGATCATAAAGAGTGCGGACTTTCCTCGATTTAGTGAATGTCGGGAATGAGGTGTTACCTACCACGGACTAACCTCCGGAGCGATGTCCGCTTCTGGCCGTGAGTGGCTAAGTTCTCTATCGGATCGGGACGGGTTATTGATATAGGGTCCTGCGAAGATGTTTACGACCCTGAGCCGTCATTTTGCATAGGGGTGCTGTTTGACGATCAGAGGAGGGGTGAATCTTGGTTATTGGGAAAATGATGAATGGCGGTGTACGGCCCGGTCGGGATGATTCGCTATTGGACTCCAGGTAGGTATCGGTGAAAGTCATTTCTCTTAGCAAAGATCAAGAGCATCGATTTTCTAAACAGATCTGTGGCTCGCTGGATTTCATTGAAGGACTTGGAATTGACGGCGATGCGCATTGTGGCGCAACGGTTAAGCATCGGTCGCGAGTCAAAATTGACCCATTACAGCCAAATCTAAGGCAAGTTCATTTGGTGCAGGCCGAACTTCTTTCTGAGCTAAGGGCTAAAGGATTCATAGTTGAAGCGGGCACCATTGGTGAAAACATTCTCACGAAGGGGGTTGACCTGCTTTCTCTACCCAAGAATACTCACATTGAACTAGGTGATGAAGTAGTTCTTAGAATCACGGGTTTAAGAAACCCATGTGCGCAATTGGATGCTTATCAAGAAGGTCTGACCCAGGCCGTGCTAGCTCGCGATGCTGATGGCAATTTGCTGCTTAAAGCTGGAGTAATGGCGGTGGTTGTAAAAGGTGGAACGGCCCATGTAAATGACCCGATACGAATCAGGCTCCCGAGGGAACCATATGAAAAGCTTGAGAGAGTGTAGCACTAACGAGCGCAAGAGCAACGCGGCCCTGTGAGTGCATATGTCGCCCAGCTCGGTTGTTACGAGCATTATGAGGCATAGCTGAGGATGGTGCGGATAGTTTTAGTTTCTCTTATTCTGACATCAGCTCTTTTGGCACTGCTACTGCTTGGGTTGGCTTTGAACCGAGGGATGAGTTGGGAGCATGTCTCCTCTCGTGTCTCCACAGATGGCTCGATGACCGCCAAGTACTACAGGTCAAAATCGAAGGCAGGGCATGCACCCCTCGGGGACCATTTGGTAGTGGAGTCGGGAATTATGTTTCCGACCTTATTTCCAGGGGAGATAGTTTTTGCGGGTTACTGTAGTGGAAAGTTAGAGTACAAGTGGATCAGTAGCCCGTCTGCGGAAGTTCTGGCAGTGGGGTGTCCGGAGGGGAGCGAGGTGGAGACCATTTTCAGCGAGTACCGAGGCGTTAAATTGAATGTCCACGTTCAAAGATCCCCATAACAAGTTGAGGTTGCAAAGACGCTTCGCGCCGCCACCCGCTCACGCGGGCCACCGCTCGAGGCATTGTGTCAAAAAACTGGGCAATGAGTTAGTGTTCGGAAAATGAAGATGGCATACGTTGGGAGAGTCACTCACTATCTAGTGGAGGATGACATGCTTAATGGAAAATGCAGCTGTATACTACTCGCGGCATTTGTGAGCATGTCCTCTTACGGAGGTACTGACACCCCATCCACTCGGGAGCTAGTTGATGAAGTTAAAACCACCTATCGGCTTGACCGCCGAATTCAATCTAACATGATCGATGAGGTCGAGTTGTCCGCCCAAAGTCGAAAGGCACTGATTTTTGCTATCCAGACCATTCCGACTACGATAGACCTAGGGATGGTAACTGATGATCTGGTGCAAAAGCAGTCTCAACGGCAAGTAGAACCTCGATCTTACGTCAAGCATGTTGAATCCATTTCATCTGATTTCATTCCCGAGGAGGAAATCGATCATTCGTTGCTCGAGCTTGTTTTGACTGAAGCCACTCTTGAGCTAGGCGACATTCGGGCAATATTACGAGTGCTCGGGGAGCGACAGACCAAATTCTCTGCGGCTGCACTAATTGAGATCGAAAATAATGTCGATGTTATAGTTGATGGTACTTTGGAACATGAAGACATTTCGTCAGGAAGTCACAGTTTAAGTTCCGAGCAATACGACCAAATGGAGAGTGTGCTTGAACGAGCCAGCGGTACCCCCCTTGAAGCACAACTGCGTTCCGTACTTCCATTAGGTGAGAATTTGAACGCTTTAAGTTCGAAACGAAAAGAGCATCTGGAAATCTCAATCATTAATGCAGCTAGGCGACACGGTCACTCAGATCTTTCTGTACTTTTGTACAAGCTGGCGGCTAGTGAGAATGAACTAGTTCGCAACACAGCCTATGACGCTATAAAAGGGGTAGAAGGCTCGGGTCCTCAGTGACCTCCCAGACTTTCCCGAAAAACTACACTTTGCAAAAAATTCCGGAAATATTTTATGCAAAATGTCGCTTCCGATTCTGCACGCGCGACGAGCACGATAAGTGTAGACTAGGTTAAAACTGGACGGCTTTTCTTCGCCCATTCAGCTTGCTGCTGTGTGCGCCGTCAAAGCATGGAGAACCAAAGAGCCTGATTCACTAAGAGACAGTTCTGCTACTTTTAACTGAGCAGAGGAGTCTCAATATGAGCATGTCCAACACTGAAAAGACGGTTAAGGATATCCGCCGTAAAACCCGCCGCAAGCATTCAACCGAGGAGAAGATCCGCATTGTCCTGGAGGGACTTCGAGGTGAAATGTCTATCGCCGAGCTGTGCCGCCGGGAAGGCATCAATAGCAATCTGTATTACCGATGGAGCAAGGACTTCCTGGAGGCCGGCAAGAGACGCCTGGCGGGTGACACCGTCCGGGAGGCCAATACCGATGAAGTCACTGGCCTGAAGCAGGAAAACAAAGATCTGAAGCAGGCCGTGGCCGAACTCTACCTGAGGAATGACTGGCTTAAAAAAAGTCTGACTGGGCAAGGTGTGATCTTGGACGACGAATGATGTACACGGCTTCTGAGAAACTGGCCATTATCCGGCTGGTTGAAGAATCTGAGCTGTCTATCCGGCGCACGCTGCGGGAAATCAAGGTGAGCCGAACCAGTTTCTACCGCTGGTATCGGGCCTACGAAGAAAGTGGCCTCGATGGGCTGGAGAATCAAAGCCGGGCTGTGCGGCAGCACTGGAATCGGATTCCTGACTCCGTCAGGGAACTGATTGTAGAGGTGGCGCTGGAACGCCCGGATCTTACACCCCGGGAACTAGCCTGGCATATCACCGATACACACGACTACTTCGTCTCTGAATCCAGCGTTTATCGGCTGCTCAAGGCCCATGACCTGATCACCAGTCCCCAGTTCACAGTGATGAGCGCCTCGGACAAGTTCCAGAATCCGACCAGCAGGATCAATGAGTTGTGGCAGACTGACTTTACCTACTTCCGAGTCGTAGGTTGGGGTTGGTACTTCTTGTCTACAGTTCTGGACGACTACTCCCGCTACATCATCAGCTGGCGGCTGACAACGACAATGTCTGCCGCAGATGTTACTGAGACGCTGGAGGATGCCATCAGGGCCACCGGGCTGTCAGAGGCCAGGGTCCGGCATAGACCACGGTTATTGTCAGATAATGGTCCCTGTTATATCAGTGGAGAGCTCAAGTTCTGGCTAAAGCAGCAGGATATAGAGCACACCAGAGGCGCCCCGTATCACCCGATGACCCAAGGCAAGATCGAGCGCTATCACCGGTCAATGAAGAACGTGGTGAAGCTGGAGCATTACTACTATCCGTGGGAGTTGGAAAAAGCCATTGAGGAATGGGTCCATCACTACAACCACGAGAGGTATCACGAGTCCTTGGATAACGTGACACCGGCTGACGTGTTTGCAGGAAGGAGAAACGAGATACTGGATAAGCGCGCCCTGGTGAAAACCAGGACCATGACCCAGAGGAGAATACACAACCTGCGATTAGCAGGCTAAACTGGAGAAGCTACTGGCAGAAAAGTCTCTCTTAGAAAACGGACCGATTGGTGCCATATCCTTTGCCGACGTACAGCTGCTGCTTTTTAAGATGGTCTAGAGCGTACTCGTGCGCGAAATCGCTATCCCGACGTTGGTGACGTTAACAAACGTCCGCTCTTGGCCGGAGCGGCCGATCAGTTTAGAGTATTATTAATACAATCGAAGGTTTCGGTAGCGTGTTTAGATTGATTAAGGAGGGCAGCGGCTGAGGTACGTATGAGATTCAAAAGCGGACGCAACTGACGTAACTTTCACCGGGTGTTGGCATCTTGTCCCAACAAGAATAGGTACGATGGAAATGAAGCATATTGAGCGAGCGGAAGTATACATGCAGGCACTGGCGCTGTTCGCTGGCCTTGCCTTGGCACCAGTATGCACTGCTGTCGACGTGTCCGGGGACGGGATGGGAGAGGTGCTGATCTTCCCCTTCTTCATCGCCGACAACGGCTGGGATACCTACATCAATGTGCAGGCGGCCTCACGCCGTACTGCGGTAGGGGGGCCAGCCCTGTCGCTACGGGTGGTTCTGCGTGAGGGGCGCAACGGTGAAATCATCGATACCTTCAACACCTACGCGACCCATCGCGATGGCCAATCGGCTTGGCGGGCGGCGCTGTACCGCAATGCCCAGGGCCAGACGTGGCTGCGCGTTGCCGAGGGCCAGTGCTTGGTGGATAGCGCCGGGCAAGCTCATGCCGGCGCAGGGGTCGAGCTGCCAGTGGCGGCTACGGTCGGGTTGATCGAGGTGTACAGCATGGCCGAGCCCTCACGTTTCCTCGGTTTGGAGGAGGAAGCCCCGGACTGCGATGAACTGGCCGCCAACTGGGACGGCCCGGACGGCCGCTGGACGATGGACCCCTCAGACGACAGGGCATTCTCGTCGTCCAACGACATCAGCGGCCAAGGCACCCTGATCAACGTGCAGCAGGGGTTATCAGGCGTCTATCGGGCCACGGCGTTGCAGAACTTCAATGGAGATGAAGTGCTGATACACACCGATCCCGGTTCATTGAACCCAAATCTGGCGGACGCACAGCCTGGCGTAATCAATGGTGTACTGCAACCCGACGGAATCACTACGGTGGCGGGACTGCTGACTACGCGGGCATTGTCCAATGATGTAGTAGCCCTGGACGAAGTGGCGGCGAGCACCGACTGGATAATCAGCTACCCTACCAGCGGCTATCACGCCGCCAGGCCTTTCACTGTGGAAATCGGTGGAGAGTCCCGCAACTGCAGCTCCTTTGCCGGCTACGGTTCGAAGCCAGGGCCGGAGGAGCCCATGGTATCCGTGACCGTCGACCAGGCGAACAACGTTTTCTTCAGTTCATCGGGAGATGGGACTTGGCGTGGTTCCTTCGGTGGCCACATTTTCACTCCGGCGCCTCCTAACACCCAAGAGGGTGTGGCATTATGCAACGCGGTCAATGTCCTGACCTTTGACGGGCAGCCTTCGATGCTGCTGACAGGAGACAGCCCCTACCTGGAAAACCTGGACGGTCTGGTTGGTGACTCCAGCCATTTGTGGTGGGCCCCTGTAGGGAAGTTTGCAGGCGAAGGCGAACCCGTATTGGCCTTGCGTCTGACCCGTTTCGTGAACGGTACTCTGCACGGTGGCTCGGTACTGTCCAATTACTTGTTCATGGACGCTCACCGCAGAGATGTGGAGGTCGAGGAACTCCTAGAGTAGCTGACTCTTTACGGTATCGGTGTTGTGATGCGACGGGCGGCGGTGACTGAGCAAGGCTATCGAAAGTGAGTTTGCATGTGCCCAGCACCTTATTACCGCGTCGTGGTGATTCCCGATCTGAATTGGCATTGACTTCAACGTCGGCTCCTGGTCGGTTGTGAAACTAGGTGTCGGATTGAGTGGGATCGAGTCTGCATGGTACTCTGCTTCGAATCCTGGTGCATTCCGAGCAATACGGGCGGCGATAGGCTCGATCTAATGAAGCAGTTTTCCCCGACAATCTGGGCAACAATCGGTTGGATCAGTCTTGGTCTGTCAGCGTGGTCCTTTGTGTTGGCAACAGTCGATGGTGTGATGGCATACTTTGTTGTTGTGATTGCAATAATAATTGGTGGATTTTCCAGTATCGGAGTAACTGCTTCAGCAAGATTCGCGGTCTCGACGGTGGTGTTAGGTACTGTGTTGATATTTTGGATGACTCATCACGTCGCCTCCACCGGCTTTCAGCTGCCGGATGGAAATTCGATGGCCACCATGTCCTCATCAATTTCCATTCCAATTCTAGTGTCTGTTGCCATGATGATTTGGGGTATTCATCGGCGCAAAACGTTCCCGAGACCTTCCTCGGAGTAGCGCGAATGGCGACGTCCGCTCGTGGCCGTCAGGGTGTATTCCGCCTTGAATCGCCACAGTTAAAAATACGATGAGCTGATGAGGGTGAATGGGCGAAGGTGATGCCAAATTGCTCAAGGTTGTTAATGTCGATGGCGTCGCCAAAGAAAGGGGTACGGTCAGCGGGAAGCGAGATAAACAGATCGCAGAATCTAGGCTTTGTATTGAATAGTGCTGAGATGCTACTGTTTCTTTTTCCTCAATAGGTATTGTAGTAAGGACATTTGATGATAAGTCGCTTTAACCGCACTTCCGCGCTCTCTGCTCTGTGCCTTTCAATTACCGCAGTGCCAGCCATAGCAGGCGACTGGTATCTAGTGGCCAGCATAGGCGAATCTACATTCAACGACCTGAAGCCCCGTAGTGCCGTAGGTCCATTCCTCTTTGGGTCAGGGTCGGGAGCTATAGGTTCCGGCGGGGGCATATCTGGGCCCGTTGCTGACATACGGATTTCCAAAGATGATACTGATACTTTCTGGCGGGTCGGCGGGGGGTATCAGGTAAATGACTATTTTGCGATAGAGGCGGCGTATTTGGACGCTGGACAAGCAGATGTCGAGGTGTCCCTGGGTGCGGGTGAAGCGTTTGCACCTGTTCCACCTCCCACTCTGCGAACAACTGTTACCTATAAAATGTCCGGCATCGAGGTGTCTGGTCTCGGACGTTACCCCGCGACCGAGAAGGTTCATGTCTTTGGGCGGCTTGGAGTTGTTTACCTGGAACGTGAGCGATCTAGCAGAGTTGCCTTTGATACGATCGGACAACCAATACCTGGGGCCGGCTTCGGCCCGGTACTCCTCCCAGGATTTGCTCCGGCAAGTAAAGACAGCAGGGTTAAGCCATTGTTCGGCGTTGGCATCCAGTACCAGGTACTTGAGTCAGTGCCGGCACGTCTGGAGTGGACCCGATTTCAGGATGCCATTGATAGTGGCAATAGTGAGGAGGATATTGATAGTCTTACAGTGGGTTTGAGCTATCGCTTCTGATGGCCAAGTTCATGGGTTTGAAACTCTTTGAGGTTACTTGAATTCTGTGGTTGCTGAGTGCAGACAGGAGCTTAAGACATCGTATCCTGCAATTTGCGATTTGATCGGAATGGTAGCTTGCGACCCCACCCGGTTAATTCGCTGTTGTGTGGCGCAGACGCCATGAAGCATGTCATGCTTATGTTGGCGCTCACCGTCAGCTCTCTCACATATGCGACCGAATGTGATATTGACCAGAAAGTAGCATCCGAAACATTGATTACTTCAAAGATTCATCAGTCCAACTACTGCGAATCAGATGCAGATTGTCGCGTTGTTCAACTGGGGTGCCCATTCGGATGTAACACACCAATAAATAGATCGAAGGTAGCCACCATTAGGTTTGAAATCAAAAAACACCACGAGGCGTTTTCCAGTAGTGGATTATGTGACTATGACTGCGTGCTTGTAGAAGGTGTCAAATGTGAGCAAAACGAGTGTTCTACCTACTAGCGTCGCATAACAAACACCGGCAGTTCACTCCAATGGGGCCGGACAGCCAAACCGCTGCGCGGTTCGCTCGCAGCTGCGGTAGGCGTTGGGAGGTCTGCGGGGTTCCAATGGATGAGGCAGAGAAGATCAAAGAACTTCGGCATCTGTCTGGTGCGGGCCTGCTCAAGTGTAAGAAAGTCCTTGAGCGATGTGGAGGCGATCTAGACCGAGCACTAGCCGAGCTTCAAGAGCGCGGCGATGGACCTCCTGAGCCAGAACCGGAAATCATTGATTGAAGCGATTTCGTCCAACAAACCGCGTCATTCGCGGCGGCCGCTAAGACGCTCACGAGTCCGCGCTCATGCGCGAGGCGTTAATGTCCGCTCCTGGCCGATAATCGCCTAACCGGAAAGGTGGCGGCCTTGAGAAGGCCGCCAATCTGAAAGTGATTGCCCACAGCTATATTTCAGTCTGTTCTGCCAGTTCCAGAGCGTCGTCTACTTCGATACCAAGGTATCTGACTGTGCTTTCAAGCTTCGTATGGCCGAGAAGCAATTGAATTGCTCTCAGATTTTTGGTTCGCTTATAAATCAAGGTTGCTTTGGTTCTACGCAGTGAGTGAGTACCGTAATCCTCAGGTTGCAAGCCAATTTGTGCAACCCATGACTTTACGATCCGCGCATACTGCCTGGTACTGAGATGCGCGCAATGGTGGATGCGACTTGGAAACAGATAGTCTTCTGAAGTCAGCTTTCTCGATTCGATCCAGGTTGTTAAAGATTCCCGCGTCTGCTGAGTGATTTCGAACTTTACCGGTTGTAACGTTTTCTGTTGAATTACCATCGCCCGTTTCAGGATGTTGGCACCTTGCGCGACGTCTCTTACCTTCAGCTTCACGAGGTCGCAACTTCTGAGTTTGCTATCGATGGCCAGGTTGAGCAAGGCGAGGTCGCGATGGTGGCTGGCGATTTCGAGCCTGACGCGAAGTGCCCAGATTTCTCTGAGTTTAAGTGGTGGCTTTTGGCCGACCACTCTGCCTTTGTTCCAGGTGCTCTTTTTGTGTACGCATTCACTGACGTTTCTCATCCTATTACCCTCCACAGGGGTGGGCTATAAGTATGGTTCTTGTTTCATCATTGGTCGCCTTCTGTGCTGGTCACTAATCGACGCGACTGCCTCGTCCTTGAGCGCGGAAGTGTTAACCAGGGTTGACATATCTGGGGCTGTGAACTAGAGTGGGCATATATATGAAGTTTACAAGACTGATGAGTTCGCCCGTTGGTTCAAGAAGCTGCGGGACCGCCAGGCGAAGTCGCGAATTCTGGCCCGAATCGATCGACTGGAGCAGGGTCATTTTGGCGATGTGGAGTCGGTTGGCGATGGGGTTAGTGAGCTACGCGTTTTCTACGGGCCGGGATATAGAATCTACTTCACCAGGCGCTCTTCAGTTGTCGTCATACTTTTATCTGGGGGTGATAAGAGCTCCCAGAGTAAAGACATCGCGAAGGCTAAAGAGTTGGCCCAGCAATTGGAGGTCTAGAAATGTCCGTAAAGATTAGTCGTTGGGATTCAGCTGAATATTTACACGCTGAAGAAGATATTCAGGCATACCTGGAAGCTGTCCTCGAAGAGGGGGGAGATGATCCTGCCTATATTGTTCATGCTCTTGGCGTTATCGCCCGTGCCAAGAATATGAGTCAGCTTGCTAGAGAAGCCGGTATTTCCAGAGAAGGGCTGTATAAGGCACTTTCTGAGGAAGGCAACCCCACATTTGCTACTGTGGCTAAAATTGCCAAGGCGCTGGGACTACGAATCAAGTTTCAAACAGCAGCGTGATGTCCGCTCCTGGCCGAAGGTTGCGGTTGAGGATTCCGAAATCCATTCCAAATGCGGCAGCTTCGTCCTAGCATCGGACGCTCTTCCATTATTTCTTTGGGTGGCCGCTTCCGACCTAACGTAGATAGGGGCTATCATACCCATGTAATCCATGCGGGAAGAAAGTTCATGTTAGATAAATATCGTGCTCGTTGGATCGGTCAGATGTTCGCGGCCGCAGGCGTAATTCTTTCCCTAAGCCTAGTGGCGTACGAAATGAAGCTGGCTCGCGATTTGGCTATGGCAGACCTTTATCAGCAGCGCACGACTTTGAATGTCGAAATAGCTTTAGCCTTTTTTGATCGGGACGAATTTCATCGAGCATTGGCGCTTCAGGCGTCTGGTGAGGAGTTGTCTATGAAGCAGGAGATGATCACCGTACTTGCCTACGACATAGCCTTCTTAACTATGGATTCTCTTTACTACCAATGGGAGTTAGGTCTGGTACCAGATGATGAATGGCATGCGGCGAGAGCCACTATCATTTCAAGGCTGCGGGATGACACCAGGGCTCGAAAAGCATGGATCGAAGGCGACGGATATCGCGAAGGTTTTGTGGAGCAAGTCAGAATTCTCGTGCCGGAACTCAGTAATCAGGTGGCACAACCGTCGTCTCAGTAATTGCTTTTAGCCGACAGCGGCTATCAAATCGGTAAAATTCGATGCAGTGTGAATGACCGATCCGACGTGTTACCTGCCTCGGAATAACCTCCGATGCGATGTCCGCTCCTGGCCGGGAGTGCTCGGTTCGGGTATGGCCTTGAACTGACTGGCTCAGGTAGAATTGGAGGAGTTGGCGTTTTAGAGAGCATCCATGAAGCCCCGCATCAGCATGATCACCTTGGGCGTGAATGACCTGCAGCGGTCGGTCCAGTTCTATGAGTTGGGTCTTGGGTTTCCACGAATGGATTCTCCACCGGAAGTAGCCTTTTTTGCCTTGAACGGTACTTGGTTGGGTCTGTACGGTCGGGATTCTCTCGCGGAGGATGCCTTGGTCGATCCCGCCTCGGTTGGTTTTGCTGGGTTCACTCTGTCACATAATGTCGGCACTCAACAAGAAGTTGATCAAATAATGGATCAGGCGGTTTCTCTTGGCGCCGTGGTTACGAAGCCGGCTAAAGAAACTGATTGGGGTGGTTATGCAGGATATTTTTCTGACCCCGACGGTTTTCTTTGGGAGATCGCGCACAATCCATTGTTCTGGGTCGGGCCTTCCGATGAATCCCCATGACCAATATCAGTTGTACGCCTCTGATGGCCACCGGAACGTTCAGACCGGCTGCTTTGCGCAGTCGCATAACATGGAGTCACCCAGATGCGGTGTGCGATGACAGGAATTCCCATCAGCGATACGGCTGATGGTATTTGGGATGACGGCGAATGGATTAGCTGGCAGTGGATTAATGGTAACTTGCATGAGCAAGACATAAAGGCGGAGTTTCCCCATGCTCCCCTTGAAATCATCGAAGTGTTTCAAGATTTGGTTCAGTGTGCAGCCGAGTACCACGAACTCACTGGTCGTTATCTTCAGATTTGGGGAGAACTCGGTGAACTTTACGCAGAGATCAAGTATGGGATAGAACGACATCGCCCAGGTATGGCAGGTTCAGATGGCCGCATGGGGAACGATTGGGTAGAAATCAAGACTATTTCGCCCGAAAAAGGCAAAGGCAAGGTCTTGGTCAAGAGGGCTGGTAACTTCAACAAGCTACTGGTTGTGAGAATCACTGAACACTTTCAGTTTGAATCTCGGTTGATTGATCGCAAGCAGCTTGGTAAGGGGAGAGGTAAGAATGCCAGATACACATGGAACTCTGAATCCTAGTGTAGGTGTATTGAGTCGCGCAAGTATGTTTCCATTCTTATGGGAACCGATCAGGTGTCTGTGAATGGTCTCGCTACTCTCACGTTCACGTTAACGTGGTTTCAAAGGACATGAACCTTCGGTTTCACGAAATTCCGGAGAAAGTCCCAGCCAGACCTGGAATTTATGAAATCTACACAAATGATGGCGTTGCGCTAAAAGTCGGTATTGCGTCGAATCTCCGGCAGAGACTGCGCCAACACGCACGATCAAAGCAGAGTTCCTTAAAGTTCGCTCATGACCAACCAGGTCTGTCTCCCGGCGAAGTGAGGTCGAAGCAGTCGATTCTCGCCAAGCATCTATACTTTGACTCGTCGATATCAACCGAATACGACTTGACATCAGAGCAAGGTAGGCAGACGTTTCTGAATGAGTTTTGCCACCTCATCATTTTGGAGACCGAGACAAGAGAAGAGGCTAGAAGGATTGAGCGTGAGAAAGAAGCTATGGGTGGATATCGGTACGTTGGCCGAGTCACAAGGCGGTAGTAAACGGCCGTTCATGGCCGTATGTAAATCTGAAGCGTAGTCGCTCCATTTACGCGCGCGGTTTGCCATCGTAAGTGACTAGGACTGCTGCGTAACTCCTGCTGCTGTGTAGGTCGAATGTCACGCGGAAATTTCGCAACTCTCGCGGGAATTGCCACCGTCGAAATAAGCCTTGAATACTTTCGGGGGTCGTCCTCGGCCCGACCACAGATGTTCCTCACCGCCGAATTCCAGGCGATACCGCGGGGGAACGGATGAAGGCTTCCTTCCATTCTTCACGGCGGTGCGTTTACCTTTGGTTGCCGCCGCTGCTGCTTTAGCTTTCGGATTGGTCGGGACCTTTGCCTTTGCCTTCCGTTTAGGCTTCGTAGAGCTTTTTTTCAGGTCTTTGGGCTGCAATCCATTCTCCGCAAGCAGCGCGTTCACCTTCCTGATGGTGGCAGTTCGCTCCTGTGCTTGCTTCATCTCCAGTTTAGATTTTTCGCTCGATAGTGTTCTACTCAACGATGCAATCAGTTTCTCCAGATCGTCGACAGGCAGCTTGCGCGCCTCAGCGCGGGTCATCGTGGTGGATTTGACAAAGGGTGCAAGCGCGGAGGTTTTAACTTTCATGGGTTGCTCCTGATTTGGAGTAGAAAACACATTATAGTTTTATTCCGAGGCCGAACGCAAAGTGGGTAATACGTACAGTTCGATTCGATTACTTAAGAGACTTGCGGTTTATCAGTCCCCCTGAATTATTGATGCGGAGTATATTGAGCCCTCAACCTGATCGGTTGCTGCTCCTTCGCTGTATGTTGTAAGTGCTTTGTCCCCTTATCCCTCGGTGCCGACGATTCCCCTGGATATCCAGCAGGGCATCCGTGATTCTCTGATGTCAATCTCAAAAAAAGTCTTGAATGACAATACGCTTTCCTGGTTGTTGTATTCCGTAGTGTTGGAGCTTTTCAGGCTTTCCGGCACGACAAGTCGGATGCCCTGCGACGCCATATCTCGAATGGCATTGTCAGCGATGTTTTCATCGACTGTCGCGAGATAGAGATCACAGTTGCGCATCTCCTGCGCGACCTGCTTCCAGCGCTCCCTCAGGGTTGTCTTAGCACTCAAAACGAGAACTTCGGCGTGCTTCCTGGATGAATCCTCGTACAGTGCCCGTGATGGCATGATGAAGTCGGGACGCCGTTTGGACTCAAGGACAACCTGCTTCTCGAAGGGTAGGCCGCCATCTAGGAGCATTGCCTCAATGTGATGTTCAAAGGAGTAACCAGCTCGGGACTTCCTCTGCTGGGCGGCAGACAGAAGCAGCGCGTCAATTTTCGGAAAGTCGAGAATGATGGAGCGGAGCACTTTCTCGAGCCCTGCCGCGCTGGGATCATCACCTAGAAGCATCCTTGCCAACTCTATCGATCGGGCTCGGATCTGGAAGTCCTTGAAGATCTCATACTCAAGGCCACGACTGATAGCCCGGAGAGCATCCCCAGGTTTCTCGAGCGCAAATGGATCGAGACTCACCAGTCCGGTTTTTTCAAGATATTGTTGTCGGGCGATAACGGAAAGCTCAAGGGTGGTGGGAATGGTAGAGTGCCTGGCTGCCAGCTCGGGAAACCGGCCCTTGAAAAAAGCCTCAAGGACTTCCTCAATGAAGGAAACGGCTCTATCTTCGCGTTCCTGTCGTATGCTTGAGAGAGCGAATACCCCGGAGCGGAAATCTGGGGGCAGGGAGAGTGCGTCGTGGGCCACATCGTACTCATCGCTTTGGGAATCCACCACAGTGGCGCGATATCCTTGCCCTCTCCTGCCAATGATCAGCAGTGAGGCGGGAGCCGCATCTCCAAATGGCAGTTTAGGCAGGCGGGTCAGGTGAGTCTCTGTCCCCTTGCTTGTGTAATGAACCAGTCGCGCGCTTCTGGTTTGCCCAACTGTCGGCCACTCGATATCAAGGAAGACTTCACGGATCTCGGGAGCGTCAGTGTTCTCCCTCGGCTTAATCACCAGTGGCGGGAAAAATCCTCCGTCGCGTTCCGCTGGAGGAATATAGACCCCGGCTTGATGCTTATTCGGATTCCTGGCCCAGTCCCGGTCATTCAGCGAGAGCTTTTTGACATAGAGCGCCTCGGACTGATCGAGCAGGGTGGTGAGGACACTCGCTGTCTCGGGCTCAGAGAACAGATCCCGCACCTGTCCTTCGGGAGAATTTTTAATCCTCATGGCGTGACGTCACCGACGGGCTCTGCACCCACCCAACCGGAAATCTCCATAAAGGCGTCATCCCCCCCTCGTATCCAGTCCGCAAGCTCCAGGCAGATGTCAGACAATTCTCGCCGCAGCGACCCACGGATTGAGCACTCCCGGACCACGGCGATGCGCCAGCGAAGCGCAGCAAGCTCATTCAGCACCCTGGCATCCCGCTCCCTGTTGGCCTCGATCTTATCACGCCAGAACTCCGGCCTCGTTTTTGGCAACCGGAACAGCGCGCAGCCTTCGTGTCCGTGCCAGAAGCAGCCGTGGAAGAATACTACAGTTCTATGGCGTGGCAGGGTGATGTCCGGCCGCCCCGGGAGCTTTGAGCGCAGTGAGAAGCGGAGGCCCAGGCGGTGCAGGCCCGAACGCAGCGCAATCTCTGGTTTGGTGTTCCGTCCACGTATGGACCCCATTATCCGGCTGCGTTTCTCCTGTGAAACGACGTCAACCATGCTTTAAAAAGCGAATAATCGGGGTCTCCCCGCTTCCTTCTCGATCAACGAGAGCACATGGGGCGTCATGTGTCGGGCAACCGCGTCGAATACCGGCACGGCGACCGCATTGCCGAACTGTCGGTATGCCTGTGTGTCCGAGACTGGAATCTTCCAGTCATCTGGAAAGCCCATGAGCCTGGCGCACTCGCGTGGAGTGAGGCGGCGCGGGTTCCGTCTCCTGCCTTGATACACCAGAATTTCAGACCCGTCCTTATGGTACCTGGCAGACAATGTGCGTGATACGTCGTCAGGGCCAACCAGGCCGAATCCGAAACCATTGCCTGCGGCCTTGTGTTTCGCGGCGTAGTCCTGAAGATACCGCCACAGATTGTCCGTCAGCGTGTACTTCTTCGCTACCTTGGCTCGCGCTCCCTCGGTGAACGGATGCTCCGCCAATTCGGTTCCATCCTCAGGATGAAGGATGGCCGATAGTCGGGGCCCGACGTCCGGCAGCGGAAGATCATCGAACGAAAATCCGACGTCTTCCCTGAAGCCCACAATCACAATCCGCTCCCGATGCTGGGGAACGAATCGCTTTGCGTCGATAACTTTGGCTTCCACGATGTAACCAAGCTCCTGGCGCAGTGTCCGCATGATGACGTCGAAGGTTCGACCTTTGTCATGGCTGACCAAGTTTTTAACGTTCTCAAGCAGAAACGCTTTTGGCCGTTTTTTGTCCAGTATCCGGGCCACATCGAAAAACAGGGTCCCCTGGGTATCACAGGCGAAGCCGTGTTTCCTTCCAAGCGAGTTTTTCTTCGAAACCCCAGCAATGCTGAATGGCTGGCACGGGAAGCCTGCAAGCAGGACGTCATGGTCAGGGACATCTTCCGATGAGATCTTGGTAATATCACCGTTGATTTCATGATCGTCGCCGAAATTGGCCGCGTAGGTCTTCTGGGAGTAGGCGTTCCATTCGCTCGTGAAGACGCACTTGCCGCCCGTACGCTGGAAACCAAGACGGATGCCCCCAATTCCCGCAAAAAGGTCGATGAAAGTGAAACTCTCTCCTGAGATGAGGCCAGAGTCGATTGGCTTTTTCGGCAGCATCCGAAGAAGCTCACGGATGGCTAGGCCGACCATGGCCGGAGGGGGTACCCTGCCATTCTCCCATCTGGATACGGTCTTTGCGTCCACACCCAGCAGCTCCGCAAGCTCCTTTTGCTGAAAGCGCTTACGGGCCTCCATGAGAATAGTCGTGGCCCCGGCAGCTTCGCTCACTTTTCTCTCCTATATGCACAGCGGGAATTACGGCGGACATTATGCCCCACGCATGCCCCAGATAATAGACCCTGTGAGCCGTTTTGAGGTATCTAATTTCGGTTTACCCACAAGACGCCGAGGTATCAACTTCCCAGCCTGTATTGGCTACACTCAGGGACATAGTCCTACCGGAGACAGGCTCGATGT
>CENL01049333.1_pt1 | contig 26374 bp, 29 predicted proteins | sample 530221 | NCBI WGS metagenome assembly CENL01 (sample SAMEA2619791, study PRJEB7988) | marine metagenome | isolation source: saline water (ENVO:00002010), including
CCGCGGCTCAACGCAAGATCCGCATCGACAAGCACGTCGGAAATGGCCGTGGCCACCTGTTTTGCCGTCAAAAAACCCGCCGTATCCGCCACCACGGACACCGTGAACTCGTGGCGCGCCCCCGCTCCGGTTTTGTCAGACGCATCTGTCACGTCCTCCGGGCCAAGGCTCACATACAAAGAGGGCAAGGTGCCGGTCGGGGCCGCATCGTAAATCGCGCTGCCCACCATCCCCGTCAGCGTCGCATCGGCTACAAGCGCCTGATACACCGCTGTCTGCAAAGCTGCCGCAACACCGTAACTCATGACGCCACCTCCTCACGCGCATTGCAGGTCAGGTAATGCCCCTGCGGATCAAGCTCCGTCACGGACAGGATGCGAAACATCCGCCCGCCTTCGACAAAGCGTTGATCGGGTTTCGGACGTCGGGGCGATCCAACCGGGGCGCCCCGTACGATGATCTTCATCGGCACTCGGCTCACGGTTAGAAAATCCTCTGAGGTCTCAGACCCTGTTCCCGACTGAATGGACGCCCAGAGCGTGCCAACCTGTGCCCAGGTCTCAACATAACCACCCGCCCCGTCGGAGACCCGGTTGGCCTCCTCCAAAACGAGTTTGCGATTAAGGTGAACGACGTCTGCCATCACAAACGCCCTCCAAACAGACGCAGGTTGCGATAGCGCTCAAGCAGGGCATTCACGCCAAAAGGCATCGTTGCCTCACCCACCGCCGTCTCATGGCGGTGTTCGTAATAATGCGACGCCAAAAGCATCACGGCCTGCGCAATATCTGCGGGCAAATCGCCCCAAGCATTTGCAAACCCGGCCGTAAATTCAATCCGCGCTTGTCCGGCGACCGGGATTTGCGGCAACACGAACCCTGTCGAGACAAGCCGGGGGCGGTGCATATCCTGCTCCAGCACATATTTGGCTGGGTCAATCGTAGTTTCCGCGCCCAAACGATCCGTAATCACAAAAGCAGTGATCGCACGGACCGGAGCGACAGGAAGCCCCTGCGCGCCAAGATCACGCCACGCCGACAGCGTATAGGTGTAGTCGCGAATGATCAGAACCTTGTTGGTCCGCGCCTCGACAGCCGCCATCGCCGCCCGTAGGAACGTCTCAAGGACCCCGTCCTGAACCCCATCATCGCCGAACCCGGTGCCCAGTCTCAAATGATCTTTGAATTCAGCGACCGGCAATGCCGCGCTTGGCACCTGGGTCTGCTCCATTAACATCATGGTACATCTCCGTTTCCGGGTCCCCCTGGTTGCAGTGAGTATGGATGCGCGTCCCCCCTTGTTGCTCGGACGGAGGGGGAGCAGCTAGACAACACGGGCTTTATGGGGCGCGCATCCATTGCCCATGACCTCACCGATGCGGTGCGGCCATGGGCACGTCTTCAAACGATCTTAGGAGACCGAGAACTTCAGCAGTTTGATCGCTGCAAAGTCAGACACGTCACCGCCCACGCGCTTGGTGGCATAGAACAGCACATGCGGCTTGGCCGAGAACGGATCGCGCAGGATGCGCACGTCCGGGCGTTCGGCAACGGTGTAGCCCGAGGCAAAATCACCAAAGGCAATTGCAGCCGCATCAGAGGCGATGTCCGACATATCTTCCGCGATCAAAACCGGGTAGCCCATCAAACGCGCCGGTTCGCCAGCGGCAAGGCTGTCAGACCACAAGAAACGGCCATCCGCATCTTTGAGCTTGCGCACTTGGCCCGCGGTTTTCGAATTCATCACAAAGGTGCCATTGGCGCGGTACTGTGCGCCCAACGCATAGACCAGCTCCACAATCGCATCCGCCGGATTGGCCGCATCAAACGCGCCATCGGTGCCGGTGGCGACATAGCCAAGGCTGCCCCAAGCCCAGCTGTCATTGGCCACTTGTGCGTGCGCCAAAAAGCCGGTCGGTTTATCAACGCCATCACCGTTGATAAAGGCAGACGCCTCAGCACTGGCGAATTTGTCGGCAATGCGACCGGCAAGCCACGCGTCAATGTCAAACGCAGAGTCGTCCAACAGACGTTGAGAGGCCTTCGGCAAAGCCGACAGCTCAAACAGTGGGATCGAAATACGGTCGATGGTCGGCGTGGAAGTTTCACCCACGGCGCCAGTTTCCGTGATCCAACCCGAGCCAATATCCGTGGTGTCGATCAGCACGTCATAAGAGGTCGCTTCGACATTCACCACAGTCGCGATGGACCGGATAGACGCGGTGGATTTCAGCACCGATTTGATCACGTCAGAGGTCTGCGGGTCCACAAGATAGCCACCGTCGCCATTGATGGCGGTGGACATGGATTTGCCTTCGAGTTCGACGCCACGCAACGCGTCATCGTCGCCGTTGCGCACATAGGTCACAAAAGCCGATTTGTGGGACATGTCCACATCACGCGCTGCGGACAGGGCCGGACGGCCAAAGGTGTGGGATTTACGATCAAGCATGGTCAGTCGCTCTTCCTGTTCTTGAAGTTTAGATTTGATTTCGATTTGAAAGTCTTTGAGATCACTTACGAATTCGGCCAACGCGGTCTTCACCTCGGTGGCCGGTCCGGTCCCAATATGGGCCCCGGTTTGGGCACCAAACTGGCCCCCCTTATAGGCCGAGGTCTCGGACATACCGGTCCCGGCCTGAAAGCCGCCTTGGGCCTTCATCTCGGTTTTGCTCATCCAAACAATCCTTCGTTGTTGTGTTGGGTATCGCGGGTGACTGCGCTGGCGTTAGCTCTCGCTGGCCAGCTGCTTGCGGGCTCTGGTAAAAGCGTCCGCAAGGTCACGCAGCATCGTCTCGGTCGCATACGGGTCATCCCCCTTTGCCTCCGTGCTCAACCGCGCTTCGGGAAGCATCGGAAATGTCACCAAAGACACCTCCCAAAGTTCCAGTTCGGACAAAAGGCGCGCGCCTTTCGCGTCCTTTTGCGCCTTCACGGTGCGGTATCCGATCGACAACCCGTCAATCGCCCCCGCCTCGATCAGCGCCACCGCTTCGCGACCTCTTGCAACGTCGGTCAGCAGGCGTCCCTTGACATAGAGCCCGCGCGCGTCTTCACGCACCTCGTCCCAAATGCCGATGGGCTGGCTCGGATCATGCTGCCACAGCATCTTCACCGAACGACCCTTCGATTTCAGCGTTTTGAGAGACGTGGCATAGGCCCCTTTCAAAACGACATCGCCGCCTTGATCTGTCAGCCCAAAGAACGAGGCATAGCCTTCGATCTCGACCCCATCCGTCACCACAATATCTTCGCCCAACCGGCTAAACTTGTGCTCAAGACCGCCTTGAAACTCCTTGTTCATCTCAGTTCCCCTCATCTTCTTGGGCCTGATCCTCAGCCTTTGGTGAAGCGGATTCCGCAGCCAAGGGCGGCAGACCCAACATCGCGCGCTTCTCTTCGGGTGTGAGGAAATCGGCACTCGCCACCCGGTTCCATTGCGCGTCGCGTTCACTCGACAGCGCGGAGACCTGATCAAGGTCGGGTTTCAGCTCAATCGCCTCCCCCGTGCGCTCAGACAACCAATGCCCGATCGCCGCCGTCACCTTGCTCACCATCGGCAGCACCGTCAGACGATAAAACGCCCGGTTCGCCTCTTGGTAATTCGAATAGGTCATGTCACCGGGGATGCCCAAAAGCATCGGCGGCACCCCAAAGGCCAGGGCGATCTCGCGTCCCGCGGCCTCTTTGGTCTTTTGAAATTCCATGTCGGAGGGGCTGAACCCCATCGGTTTCCAATCAAGCCCCCCTTCCAACAACATTGGCCGACCCGCATTGCGCGCGCCCTGATGATGGCTCTCCATCTCGCTGAGCAACCGATCATATTGATCCGCCCCCATCGACGCCTGACCGTCCACGCCTTTGTAGACAATCGCGCCCGAAGGCCGGGCCGCATTGTCCAAAAGGCTTTTCGACCAACGCGAGGCCGAATTATGCACATCAATCGCCGTCGCCGCCGCCTGGATCGGGGACAGCCCGTAATGATCATCCGTCGGGTGAAAGGTCTTGATGTGACAAATCGAGGAATGCCCGTCGATCACGTCAAACCGGTGCTTGCGCCCGCCCACCGCATATTCATAGGCAACCGGCCAACCATCCGCACCGGGCACAAGGTTCATCCGGTCCGAGCGCAACACATGCAACTCCTGCGGTGCCGTGCCCCAGTCGCCAACCGCCTCAAGGTAAGCGTTGCCCGACAGCAAAAGCTGGGCATAGAGCGCCTCAAACAATTCCGCCCGGCCCTGTGCCGGATTGGGACGCGAAATCACCGACAAAAGCGGATGCACGTCATACCGCGCCTCTGCATCCTGCATCACCAAAGGCAATGCCGCCGCCGCTTCCGCAATCAATTTGACCGAGCGAAACCCAACCGGATTGCCGATAAACCCCACCCGCGTCAACGTCACCGTATCGCGCGGGCTCCAGGCCACGCGGCCCACGCCGGAAACCGACGCCACAACCGGCCCGGTCGCCGAGGCCTTCATCTCGGGCATCTCGGGTGCGCCCCGCTTCAGAAAGTCAAACACCATATCCGTGTCTCTCCTCATCTCTTGTCCGGCGATGCCGCTGTGGCATCCATGCCTCCACTGTGCGCGGCCCGCAAAGAACCCCGCCAAGCCTTGGCTGTTACTCTCGATTGTTTCGGCCTCGTGGCATCACGCATCCGGGCACTTGCCCCGTTCGCCTGACGCACACGAGGCCCGGAAAGGGAGCATGATGGGATCTTTCAACCTCACCAAACCTGTCGTGGCGCCCGCGCCTCCCCGAGACCTCTTGCGGGCTCTCCCGCCCCTCAGGACCCTTGATGTGTCCATCACTGCGCCTTCGGTAAAAACGTTCTAAACGACAGGGTAAAAGAAGTTCTAAGCAGGCCGCGCGCTGCTCCGCGTGACACGCAACACCTAACCAAGCGTCCGTATCCGTGGCCGCAAATGCCCCGCCGCAGGCACAATCATCAACTCATGCACCGCCCAGACCAGCGCATCCAAACGGTCCGGGCTTCCGGGCGCTTGAAACCCTTGTGCCGTCATCTTGATCATCTGGTCTTCCAGCGCGTCCAACCCGCCCCAAACATGCCTGACCCGGCCCTGATCATAGAGCGCGGCCACAGGCTCCGCCCGCGCGGCCTTGCCCCGCGTCGCGCGCACCGATTTATACGGCACCATCGGATCAATCTGCCGCAACACGGTCTCGACCAAATCGCCGCCTTGGTTTACCTCCGCCACGATCTTGTCACCCTCCCAGCGCGCCAACGCATCAATCGCCGCCTTGGCCCACACGGTCGGGGACGACGCCGACACCGTCGCGTCCTCCAACACATAGGCCCGCCAATTCTGTGGCGCGCCTTGGGTCACGGCACCCACCACGACGATCCCGCATTCGTCCGATCCCGCATGGCCGGTCACCGGCGGGTCCACCGCCACGACGATCCGGTCAAACTCCGGCAAATCGCCCGCGCGCATCTCTTCAAGCCGGGCCAAAGACCACAGCGCGCCCTCTTCCTCGTCGATCAATACGCCGTCCAGTTCCTGCCGCCCCAATCGTGTCCCCGCATAGCGTGTTTTCACCTCTTCGAGGAACGACGCCGCCAAATTCGCTGCATTCGCCTCTGTCGTCGCATGGGTCGAGACTGTCGAGGACCGTTGCAACAGCGTTTTCAAAATCGCGATGTTGCGCGGCGTCGTTGTCACCACCGCGCGCGGATCATCGCCCAAGCGCAGGCCGAACTGCAGCATGTCCCACGCCTCTTGCGGCTTTTTCCATTTCGCCAATTCGTCGATCCAGGCCGCATCAAACTGCGGCCCCCGCAATGCCTCCGGGTCATTGCCTGAAAACACCGTCGCCTCCGCCCCATTGGGCCACACCAGCGTGCGCCGCGTTGCCACCCATTTCGGACGCCGATCCGGCGGGCTACAGGCCAAAATTCCGCTATCGCCAAACACCATCACCTCGCGCGCCTGATCATAGGTCTCGCCGACCAAGGCCACGCGTTTGGCCCGCCCCGGATCACAGGCCCGCGATCCTTCCACCATCGCGCGCACCCATTCGGACCCGGCCCGTGTCTTGCCCGCACCGCGTCCGCCCAAAATCACCCAGGTGCGCCAATCGCCCTCGGGCGGCAATTGGTGATCCAATGCCCAAGCCTCAAACAAAAAAGGGAGCGCCAAAAGCGCCCCCTCATCGAGATCATTGAGAAATTGGTCCTGAACCTCTCGCGGCTCTGAGGCGACCCAGGCCATCAAGGACCTGAGATCGGGCTGCGTCAAGATCAAGTTCTCCGCCCCCAAGCTCTCCGGTTTTGCGTTTGTGGTCATCGAGACGCTTCCTTTCCTCAAACGAAATATTCAGCGCTTTGTTCAGATCCGCCATATGTTTGGCGATCTCGCTCGCCGATTTCGGATCGCCGGCACGCACGCCGTCAATGGCATCGTGAATGGCCCGGATCGCCCGGATCACGCTCTCATTTGCAATCTCGACCAGACTGTCGAGATTGCGGTCATCCCCCACAGATGAAGTCTCTACTTTCATAGGATCTGCCTCTCATGCATTGAATCTCCGCACGAGAGAGGCGAGCGCTTTGATATGGACGGTCCCGCGGGATCGCCCCAAAGAAAAAGCAGCCCATCGCGCGCGCCCCCTCAGGCACCCACTCTGGCCGCTTCACCCACGTCTTCTAGCATGCCATAAGGCTGCCATAAAATCGTTCTCACGTCAAGTTATTTAATACTTTCAATAAGTTAACCAACAGAACTCTCGAATTTCCGCACCATTAACCTTTTGCGTTCCCACGCCTTTCCCTCTGAAAACAAACGCGTAATCAAACATCACCGCGCGCATAGGAGCGAAGATGAAAGATCCTTACGACGTCCGGCTTACCGCCAATGTTTTTACACTCGGTCCCTCAAAACGAAAAAAGGCGCAATGAACGCGCCCTTCTCTAAATTATATTAAAGCGCCACGCCATAAACCCGTGTTTCAGGTTTGTGGCATGGCGCTTTAATGACTTACTGACTCGCTCTTTGTGCCTCGATCTCGCGCCATTTCACAACATTGGCGTTGTGTTCGGCCAAGGTCTCGGCAAAGGCATGCCCGCCCGTGCCATCCGCCACAAAGAACAGGTAAGGCGTCGTATCCGGGTTCACCGCCGCCTCCAAGGAGGCAAGCCCCGGATTGGCAATCGGTCCCGGCGGCAAGCCCTCGACCACATAGGTGTTATAGGGGCTGTCAGATTGCAACTCAGATTGCCGCAAACCACGCCCCAAAACACCCACACCATTGGTCACGCCGTAAATCACCGTCGGATCGGTCTGCAACCGCATGCCACGTTTCAAGCGGTTCTCAAACACCGACGCAACCTGACGCCGCTCTTCCGCCACGCCGGTCTCTTTCTCGATGATCGACGCCAGGGTCAGCATTTCTTCCGGCGTCTCAAACGGCAGACCCTCGGTGCGCTGCGCCCAGATCGTATCAATCCGCATCTGCTGCGACTCTTGCATCCGCGCGATCAACTCATCCACGTCAGAGTCCGCACGCACCTCATAGCTGTCAGGAGCCAACATGCCCTCTTTCGGCATCTCCTCACCCTCAACGCTGCCGCTGAGGAAATCCGCCTGTTTCAGGCTCTCCACCACGCGCCACACCGTCGTCCCCTCGGCCACCAACACGCGATACCGTGTGTCCGCCTCACCACGCACCTTGGTATAGGCCTCAGGCGTCGCAACGCCCTCTTCGCCCGGCTGAAACTCAACCGTTTCAACATAGGCCGAGGTCGCCGGATCCAACTGTCGCACCTGCATCTGGGCGCGGTTCACCCCAATCCGGTACACCACTTCGGTGCCACAGGTGGAAGCCCCGCCACGGGTAATCAAATCGGTGATCTGCGCCATCGACGCCCCTTCCGGCACCAAAAACGACCCGGCTTTCAACTGCTGCGCTTTGTCGGAATAATCCGCGCCAATGCGGAAAATCGACGGATATGAAATCGCGCCTTTTGAGGCCAGATCATCCGACACCCGGCGCATCGTTGACCCGGAGGGCACGCGCAAACACACCGCCTGCTCCAACGGACCCGCCGCTGTATATTCCCGCTTGCCCCATGCAATCACACCCGCAAACGCGATTAGCACCACAATCAAAAGTGTCAGCGCATTCGAGGCGATAGACCTCCACATCAATCTGTCACCTTCTTCAACACCAGCGAGGCATTGGTGCCGCCAAAGCCAAAGGAGTTGGACAGCGCCACATTGATCTCACGCTCGCGTTTCGCGTTCGGCGCCAAATCCAACACCGGCTCCACCGCCGGGTTTTCAAGGTTGATCGTTGGCGGTGCCACCTGATCACGGATCGCCAGGACACAGAAAATCGCCTCAACAGCCCCCGCAGCCCCCAAAAGGTGGCCGATGGAGGATTTTGTCGAGGACATGGTGGTTTTCGCCGCCGCATCCCCCAAAAGCCGCTCCACAGCCGCCAATTCAATCGTATCCGCCATGGTCGATGTGCCGTGGGCGTTGATGTAATCCACGTCTTTGGGTTCAAGCCCGGCGCGGTTCAGCGCCGCTTGCATCGCCCGGAACCCGCCGTCCCCATCGGAGGCCGGTGCAGTGATGTGATAGGCATCGCCCGACAGGCCATAGCCGACGATCTCCGCATAAATCTTCGCGCCGCGCGCTTTGGCGTGCTCATATTCTTCCAACACCACAATGCCCGCGCCCTCGCCCATGACAAAGCCGTCACGGTCATCGTCATAGGGCCGCGACGCCTTTGCCGGATCATCGGAGCGTTTGGTCGAAAGCGCCTTACAGGCGTTAAAGCCCGCGATGCCCAATTCGCAAATTGCTGCTTCCGCACCGCCCGCAACCATCACCTCCGCGTCGCCCCACTGAATGAGACGCGCCGCATCGCCAATCGCATGTGCGCCCGTCGAACAGGCGGTCACGACCGAATGGTTCGGGCCTTTAAACCCGTAGCGGATCGACACTTGGCCCGAGATCAGGTTGATCAAAGAGCCCGGAATAAAGAACGGCGAAATCCGCCGCGGGCCTTTTTCTTTCAGCAAAACCGCCGCATCTGCAATCGACGACAGACCGCCAATGCCCGAGCCAATCAACACACCGGTGCGCAGACGATCTTCCTCGTCTTCCGGCTTCCATCCTGCATCGGTCAGCGCCTGTTCAGCCGCCGCAATGCCAAAAAGGATGAAATCGTCGACCTTTTTGCGCTCTTTGTTCGACATCCAATCTTCGGGGTTGAACGTCCCGTTGGTGCCATCGCCGATTTTCACCTCACAGGCGTAATCGGTGGCCAAATGGCTCGCGTCAAACCGCTGAATCGTGCCCCCGGCCGATTCCCCCGCCAACAGGCGCGTCCATGTTTCCTCAACACCGCACGCCAGCGGCGAAACCATCCCAAGTCCTGTGACAACTACTCGGCGCATTCTGGCCCCCTCATTTTGATCAGCCCTTCAATACACGGCCTTTTCCGCTGATGGAAGTCCGAGACAGTGCTCGGGCGCATTTCCGCAGCCGGAAAATCGCCCCATACCCCTTTGACCTGTGCTGCGCTCCTGTTGCGTAAACCAGATTTTGACGCTTTTTCAGTTATCACAGACCAAAACGCGTGGCCCTTCCCATGACCTTTGATCTGAGACGCACTTTTTGGATTTTCCGCTCTGGCCTCGCCCGGATCGCAGTCTTTGGCCTTGCCTCGCTGTTTTTTGCCGCCACATCCGCCTTTTCCGCACCATCCTGCCGGCTGGAAAGTTGGTTGAATACGCTCAATGACAGCGCCAACACCTATATCAAATCCCTCGGGACCGCCGACGAACTCCAAGCTGCCCGCATCTTCCGAACTGAAATGGACCGTTACGAGCGCGACAAATTGCTCAAACAAATCAACGCGGCGGACTTAGGCGCCAACGAACAAGCTCTTTTTGATTTCATCACCTCACGCCACCACTTGCTGGATCTACAGCGTGACAATTGGGGCGAAATGGCCAAGCGCTACGGCACGGACCCGCGCTTTTCGTCACAATCTCAAAGCTTGTCACATTTCCTCTCCGCAACCGAATGCGACCCCGATGCTCCGGATTTTCTCGAAGCCGATGGCAAGCAAAAATCAACATTCCTGCGTCGTGTTCGCGAGGGCATCAAAGAAATCGTCGATGTCGTGGCCTCTGAAGACCATGCCTCCTCCGCCCCTACAGCCCTGACCTTCGACCCCGAAAATTTCGATGAATTCCGCCCTGCGGTTGCCCCGCCCTCCGTCGCCGCGCCTGTGACCCTAAGCCCCTCGGGAAACGCCGCTTTTGCCCTTGGGATTTTCACTTTCATCTCCGCCATCACCTCTTGGGCGTGGATGCGCTATGGCATCGTGCAACGCCGCGCCACCCGCTATCCCTGCACCCTGCCTGTGGTGATTTTCGATGGAATCCTGCCGGTTTTCGGTGAGGTGCTCGATCTGAGCCAAATCGGCGCGAAACTCGAAACCACGCTGGAACTGCGCGACCGCCAGAAAATCAAACTCACCATCGGCCCTGTTGTGTGCAAAGCCCGCGTGATGTGGCGCAGCAATTATTTTATCGGTGTGAAATTTGACAAACTGCTCACCGAGGCTGAGATGAAATACCTTTTGGAGGAGTTTGCCCAAAAAATCAGTTCTGAGCGCGCCAAGACGCAGGCCCTTGGCCAGAATTTTATCCCGCCCGCCTATGACGCGGCAGCGTTGAAACAGGCGCTCCTGTCCTCGGATTGGGGCGAGGACGCACTGGATGACACCCCCTCACCAGATCCTGATCTGGCCGCCTGATCCATCGCTCTCCCCTCAAAGAGGCTCATGCAAAATAAAAACGGCGCTGTAAAACAGCGCCGTTTTAAAACTTTACGATCCTGATTTAGGATCAAAGCCGACTTAAGAGGCTTCCGTGATGAACTTCACTGCGTCGCCAAAAGTCTGGATGGTCTCGGCTGCATCGTCCGGAATCTCAATGCCAAACTCTTCTTCAAAAGCCATAACCAGCTCAACTGTGTCGAGGCTGTCAGCGCCAAGATCGTCGATGAAGGACGCCGTTTCCGTCACTTTGTCCTCTTCAACGTCGAGATGCTCGACAACGATCTTTTTCACGCGATCTGCGATGTCGCTCATGTTCTTTCCTCATAGTTTGGGGCGAAGTGCCCACATTAGCTTTGGCCCTTGGGCCGCTCTTCTTACATGTCCATTGCGAAACGATACTCAAGTCTTCGCTACGGCATACACCATGGTCGCTTTCGCTCCCAAGGCCCAATCTTCGCTGCTCATAGCACAATCCTCCCCCGTGGCAAATGGTTTGTGACCCCACGTTGGACCCAACATGCCAAAAGGCTTTTTTACGCTCAAAGCATCGCCATCCCGCCGTTGACATGCAACGTGGTCCCGGTGGTGTACCCGGATTCTTGCGACGCCAAATACACCACGGCCGCCGCAATCTCTTCCGGCGTGCCCATCCGTGCCGCCGGAATTTGTGCGTTGATCTTGCCTTTTTGATCGTCGCTCAATTTGTCCGTCATCGCCGTGGCAATAAATCCGGGCGCCACACAGTTCACCGTGATCCCGCGCGATGCGACCTCATAGGCCAGCGACTTCGACATGCCGACCATGCCCGCTTTCGAGGCCGCATAATTGGCCTGACCGGGGTTGCCCGTCGCGCCTACGATCGAAGAAATATTCACAATCCGGCCCCAACGCGCCTTCATCATGCCACGCATCACGCCTTTGCACAGCTTCATCGTCGACGTCAGGTTCACGTTCAACACGCTGTCCCATTCGTCATCCGACATCCGCATGAACAGGTTGTCACGGGTGATGCCGGCGTTGTTGACCAAAATATCAACCGAGCCCATCGCCTCAGCCGCCTGTTTCGGCAGCGCCTCAACCGCCTCTTTGTCGGACAGGTTGCAGGGCAACACATGGGCGCGCGCGCCCAATTCTGCGGCCAGTGCCTCCAGCGGCTCAACCCGTGTGCCAGACAGCGCAACTGTGGCCCCCGCCTCATAAAGCGCCTTGGCAATCGCGCCGCCAATGCCACCCGATGCCCCCGTGACCAGCGCATTTTTTCCTGTCAGATCAAACATGTGACTCTCTCCCGAAGCGTCCTGCTTCTTTTGTCTTTCAATATTCCGGGCAATATCCCGTGGTGAGCCGATCCTTGCAAAAGGTCCGGCGAGGGGCCGCGCCCCTCCCCTTTAACTTTTCAGTTTCGCGATGTCTTCGGGCGTGCCGATGGCTGTGCAGACGATGCTCTTGTCAATCCGCCGCACCATGCCGGACAGCGCCTTGCCCGCGCCGATTTCCCACATCTCGGTGACGCCCTGCGCCGCCATATAGCCCACGCTCTCACGCCAGCGCACGGACCCCGTCACCTGTTCAACCAAAAGCGATCGGATCGTCGCCGGGTCCGTCACGGCAGCGGCACGCACATTGGCCACCAGCGGCACGACAGGCACATGAATATCAACATTATCAAGGGCCTCGGCCATCACATTCGCCGCAGGCCTCATCAAAGCACAATGGAACGGTGCGGACACTGGCAGCAAAACGGCCCGTTTCGCGCCCTTGCCCTTGGCGATCTCGACCGCGCGTTCCACCGCCTCTTTGTGGCCAGAAACCACAACTTGACCCGGATCATTGTCATTGGCCGCCTGACAGACCTGTCCTTGGGCGGCCTCTTCGGCGATCTCTTTGACCGCCTCAAAATCCAGCCCCAAAAGCGCCGCCATGGCGCCCACTCCGACGGGCACAGCCTTTTGCATCGCTTCTCCGCGAATGCGCAAAAGCCGTGCGGTATCGCCAATGCTCAAAGATCCAGCCGCGGCCAATGCGGAATATTCGCCCAGAGAATGCCCGGCGACAAAGGCGGCATCCGTTACCGCATAGCCTTCGGCCTCAAGCGCACGTAGCGCCGCCAAAGAGGTCGCCATCAGCGCCGGTTGGGCGTTTTGCGTCAGGGTCAACGCCTCGATCTCACCATCCCAAATCAGCACTGAGAGCTTTTCGCCAAGCGCCTCATCCACCTCATCAAAAATCGCTTTTGCTGCGGGATAAGCCTCGGCCAAAGCCTTGCCCATCCCAATCGTCTGAGCCCCTTGCCCCGGAAACACGAATGCGCGCGTCATCTTCGCCCCCTCCATATGCCGCTCTGAAGGCGGCCATGTTTTCATTTGGATTTAAGTTGGGCATTGGTCTACCCGCCCAACAGGCGCGCGGCAAGCCCGAGCAGGCGCATTTCGAACCGGCACCGGCCCGCGATCGTAAGACTAGATTGGATACGGATCAAATGCAGGTCAAATGTTCAGGCACACCATGACTCGACCGCCGCGGTTCAACTCGGATTTCTGATATATTTTGGCCCCTCCAGGGTATGCACCATGCCATCATGGATCGGGCACGGGATGCGTCCCGCCTCAATCGCGTCGATATGGTCTTCAAGCGCGCCAGAAAAATCGAAATTCGCCCCCGCAGCCATGCCCAAAAAGCCAGCCAACACAACGGCAAAGACCGCAGCAAAGAAAACGCCCTGCCCCCAGGCCCAATAGGGTACGGCAGATACGGCATCGGGTTTTCCGGCCACGCGGTTCAGTTTCATCCGTGTAAAATACATGGTCATCACCTTTATCTCTGCCCGCAGAGTAACGCCTGACGTAGGGGCAATATCCAGCAAAAGATCAGGCATTGGTTAATGACCCTAAAATCAACTTTAGTGTTTAAAATTAATATATTAATATGAACAATCCCCCCAAACACAGTGCCTTAACGACGGATTATTTACCGTTTTTATCATCGCATATTTTCATAAAATTTTAAAAGACATGGCATCAACGCGGCCCCGTCACATCGTGACGACCGGATGTGGCCATCGCCATCTTCTCAAGCCATCTTCTCAAGACTTCCACATCACGCTTCACTGCCCCTTAAGTAATGGTTAAGAAAGGCATGCATCCCCCATGGGTTCGGCGCCGCTCTGCGTAATTTGGACCTTGAACCAAACCCCAAGATGCGTATAAGGGCACATCCTTTTCACACGACATGTGAACCGCGCAGCCTCTCGTGGACGGGCCGTGAAAAGGCCAAAATGCCCGCCCTATGAAATGCGCTTGATTTATGAACTGGAGTCTCCATGCCGCTATACGAGCATGTCTTCATTGCGCGTCAGGATCTGTCCAACGCGCAGGCCGAAGGTCTCATCGAACATTTTGGCACCGTCCTCGCCGACAACGGCGGTAAACTCGTCGAGCACGAGTACTGGGGCGTCAAAACGATGGCTTACAAGATCAACAAAAACCGCAAGGGCCACTACGCCTTCCTGCGCACCGACGCCCCGTCGGAAGCCGTGCAGGAAATGGAACGCCTGATGCGTCTGCATGATGATGTGATGCGTATTCTCACCATCAAAGTCGACGAGCACAAAGAAGGCCCGTCCGTCCAAATGCAGAAACGTGACGAGCGCGAAGAGCGCCGCCCGCGTCGCCCTTGATCTTAGGAAAGGACCTAACCTATGGCCGCTAAACCATTTTTCCGCCGTCGCAAAGTCTGCCCGTTCTCCGGCGACAACGCGCCCGCGATTGACTACAAAGACACCCGCCTTCTTCAGCGCTACATCTCTGAGCGTGGCAAGATCGTGCCAAGTCGTATCACCGCAGTCTCTGCGAAGAAACAGCGTGAGCTGGCTCGCGCCATCAAACGCGCCCGTTTCCTCGCCCTGCTGCCCTACGCCGTGAAGTAAGGAGAAAGCACATGCAAGTTATCCTTCTCGAACGCGTGGCCAAACTCGGTCAAATGGGCGATGTCGTTTCCGTCAAAGACGGTTACGCGCGCAACTTCCTTTTGCCGCAAGAGAAAGCGCTCCGCGCCTCCGACGCCAACATCAAGGCGTTTGAAGCTCAGAAAGTGCAACTCGAAGCCCGCAACCTGGAAACCAAAAAAGAAGCCGAAGCCGCGGCCGCCAAACTCGACGGTCAGATCTTTGTTGTGATTCGGTCCGCTTCCGATTCTGGTTCGCTCTATGGTTCTGTCACCCCGCGTGACGCTGCAGACGCTGCCGAAGCCGCTGGTTTCACCGTCGATCGCAAACAGATCGCTCTCAAAGCTCCGATCAAGGACCTTGGCCTGCACGAGTTGCACGTCCTGCTCCACCCGGAAGTTGACGCCACCATCGTTCTCAACGTGGCGCGCTCTGTCGAAGAAGCAACGCTTCAGGCCGAAGGCAAATCCATTCAGGAACTCGCCGCTGAAGCCGAAGCTCAGGCTGAATTCGAAATCTCCGAACTCTTCGACGACATGGGTTCGGCTGCGAATGACGACGACGATTACGATTCTGCTCCGGCATCCGACGAAGCCTAATCTTCTCGTCTCTCTGATCAGAAAGCCCCGCCAAATTGGCGGGGCTTTTTTGTGGCGATTGGCAACGCCAGTCCCGCCTCTATCTTGGTCCCATAGCTTCACGCCTCAGCGTATCCTTGCCGATGCCCCTGCCCTCGACGCTTCGGGTCTTGGCGAAACACAGCGCCCGTGGTTTTGTCCCCAAGAGCTTTCGGAGATCTTACATGCCTCACCCGACCCGCCGCGCCTTTATGCTGTCCACTCTCGCCTTCTCGACCCTTGCGCTCACCGCCTGCGGCCAGCGAGAACCAGAGGTCAGCCGCAGCGGCTATAACCCGCCGCTTTTCCCCAACGAAACGCCGGAACTGCGACAGCTCATCAACAAATGGGCTGACACCTACCAAATCCCGCGTGAATTGGTCCATCGTCAGGCCATCCGCGAGTCCACCCATCGCCCAGAGGCGCGCAACGGGCCCTATTACGGCCTGCTGCAAATCTTGCCGCAAACGGCGCGCACCATGGGTCACTCAGGCCCTGCAAGCGAGCTTTTGGACCCGAATGTAAACCTGAAATACGCCGGAAAATACCTGCGCGGGGCCTATATCGTGGCCGATGGCGATGTTGACACCGCGATGAAATGGTATGCGAAAGGCTATTACTACGAGGCCAAGAAAAAGGGCCTGCTTTATGAAACGGGCCTCAGAAGTTAGTCTGCAACGCAGCGAAATGGCAGAAACGACCCCGTCGCTCCCTCAGCCACAGCCATAAGCGACAGCATATCTGCAAGCTCTCGCTCTTCCGCCGTTCGGGGGCACACCGCCCCTCGAATGGCACAGCCCGCCTCAAGAAATACACGGTTGGCTGCGATGAACTCCGGGCTTAGCCCGTCAATCGTCTCACCATCTGTCGCCATATCCCAAGCCCGTTCAAACCGGACGCATTTCTCAGCCGTCCATTCCGGCGAAATCGCCTGTGCCGTCCCTGGCATCATCAGCATGCATAAAAGCCAAAAGCGCATTCTCTGACATCCTTCGCCCTGTGTCCTGTCAGGCCTTATCCAACAAAAAACCGCCCGTCAAACGGGCGGTCTTCTCATGCGCGGGTCTTAGCCTCAATCCTCGGTGGACATGATCTTCCAGATCACAGCCCCGATCACGGCCCCCACAAGGGGCGCGACCCAGAACAGCCAAAGCTGGCCCAAAGCATCGGTCTGGGCAAAAAGCGCAACTGCGGTCGAGCGCGCCGGGTTCACCGATGTGTTGGTCACCGGGATCGAGATCAGGTGGATCAACGTCAGGCCAAGCCCGATGGCAATCGGCGCAAACCCTGCCGGAGCACGCGCCGAGGTTGCCCCCAAAATGATGATCAAAAACACCGCCGTCAGCAGGGTTTCAATGATCAAAGCCGCCGTCATGCCATAGCCGTTTGGCGACAAGACCCCATAGCCGTTGGAGGCAAAGCCGCCCACGCCCTCAAACCCGGACTGGCCGGAGGCAATGGCATAGAGGGCGGCGGCAGCAAGGATGCCCCCCATCAGTTGCGCGCCCCAATAGGCCGGCAATTCGCCCGCCGGGTGACGCCCTGCCACCACCAGACCCAGCGTGACGGCCGGGTTAAAATGGCCGCCGGAAATCGACCCGACCGCATAGGCCATGGTCAAAACCGTCAATCCGAAGGCCAGTGCCACGCCCAGCCAACCGATCCCAACGTCCGGCGCCCCGGCAGCATAAATCGCGCTGCCACAGCCGCCAAAGACCAACCAAAACGTGCCGACACCTTCGGCCATAAGTTTCTTCAACATCGTCTTTCTCCAAATGTGATGCTCACGCATATGTGAGGATCACAGGATCGCGCATGGGGAAAATTTCCAATGTTGCAGCCATTCCCTTAGGGCACCCTAAAGCGCATCCATGCCGCGGAAAGAGGCGCGCATAAAAAAGCCGCCCCATTTCTGGAGCGGCTTGATCTGTCCCTCGTTCATTCAAACGAGTGGCCTGTCTTACTCTTCGTCGAGAGCTTCAACAGCCTTTTCGAGCTCTTCTTTCGAGATCTCTTTTTCGGTCACGTCAGCTTGCTCAGCGATCCAATCCACCACTTTGTCCTCGAACAAAGGCGCTTGGATTTGCTGACGCATCTGCGGGTTTTGCTGAACGAATTCAAAGAACTGGCGTTCCTGTCCCGGATATTGACGGGCCTGCGTCATCACCGCTTGGGTGAATTCCGCATCAGAGACTTGCAGCTCTTGTTTCTGACCGATGTCAGCCAGCAAAAGACCCAAACGCACGCGGCGCACGGCCAATGTGTTGTGCTCTTCGGTCACCTCGACTTCCGGGTGATCGTGGCCATGCACGTCCGGGTTTTCTTCGTGCCACAGTTGATGCGCGATCTGTTTGGCTTCGGCCTCAACCAAGGACGGCGGCAAGTCAAAGGACACGAGGCTGTCGAGCTGGTCCAAAAGACCGCGTTTCATCACAGCGCGCGCCGCACCGGCATATTCGGCTTCAAGACGCTCAGCGATTTGACCTTTGAGGGTCGCCAGATCTTCCACACCAAATTTTTTCGCCAGCTCATCATCAATCTCAGCATCCGCAGGTGCTTTGACCTCTTTGATTTTGCATTCAAACACAGCGGCTTTGCCAGCCAGGTTCTCGGCGCCATATTCCTCGGGGAAATTGACTTCGACGTTCTTTTCCTCGCCGGCTTTGGTGCCGACAAGCTGCTCTTCAAAACCTGGAATAAACGACCCGGAGCCCAGCGTGAGCGGGTAATCTTCGGCTGCGCCGCCTTCAAAAGGCTCGCCGTCGACTTTACCCAAGAAGTCGATCACTACCTGATCGCCATCTTCGGCCGCGCCGTCTTTGGCGGCAAAGTTCTGCGCGGTTTTGGCAAGGTTGGCCAAAGCATCGTCAACTTCTTTATCGGAGGCTTTCACCACCAGTTTCTCAAGTTTCACACCGGACAGGTCGGTCTCGGCGATCTCAGGCAGAGCTTCGTAGGTCATGGTGACAACAACGTCGTCGCCCTCTTTCCACTCTTCGCCCGCATCCATTTTGACATCGGGCTGAAGCGCCGGACGGTCGCCGGAGGCTTCAAAATGCTCGTTCATCGCGCCATCAACAGCGTCTTGCATGGCTTCGCCCAGCACACGCGGGCCGAACTGCTTTTTCAAAAGCGCCATCGGGACTTTGCCCTTACGGAAGCCCTTCATTTCGATCTCAGGCTGAGATTCTTTAAGCTTTGCATTGACTTTGGCGTCAAGCTCAGCGGCAGTGATCGTGATCTGATAGCCGCGCTTCAGACCTTCATTCAGGGTCTCGGTGACCTGCATCTTGGGCGTCCTTCTTACGTCTCTCTCAGGCCGCAACAAGGCGACCACTAAATCAGACGCCCTTCTAGGGGGTCAATGCCAATCGTGCAAGGCGATTCCAACCATCCGGTACAACCAGCCTTCGCTGCCCAAGGCGCCAAGCCGGTTCCGCTCCTGTGATGTGGAACAAAGGTCACAGTGAGGATCAAGATGATCCTTGGCATGCACTCAGGCACAAGTTTTCATCGACCCCCGGCCTGTCATCGGTTAACCCTCTGACATTGGATGCTTTCACCCTCCGGGACATCGACCATCCCGGACCACAAGTTCGACCCCGAAAGGTCGACCAGACCACTATAAAACCCGTATCCTCTGGGGGACTTTATGAATATTTCGACGTTTACCGGCCTGTCTTTGATTGTTTTTAGCCTTGCTGCCTGCGGCACCGCCGGAGGAGACGCGGACTCCAACAGTTCCGGGACGTCGCAAAGTGATTATGAAACCTACAACGCCGCCCATGACGCCATCGTGGACAACGATTTGGTCGCCACCGCCAGTGCTTTGGGCACTGCCGCCGCAAATGCGCGCAGTGACACGGTCGAAATGAGCGGCATTTATGGCATCCAATCCGATGACCTGCTCGGCACCGACGCGATCCTTGGTGAAATGTCGATGACCGCGAATTTCGGCAATGACACGGTGTCTGGTTCCATGACCAACAACTTCATTGCCTTTGATGATGCAAGCGGCGCGCATTCCGAGGGCTCCGCCGAACCCCTCAGCGGCTCAATGACCTATGTGGGCACCGTGAGTGGGGACGGTATCGCAAGCCATTTTGATGGAATTTTGACCCGCACTGATGGCACCCAATATGATCTCTACGTCGATATGACGGGCACGTTCTATACGGTCACGGATGGGGCGCTCACCGAATTGGGCGCCATTGGCAATTTTGGTGGCAACATCACCGTGGTCGGGGACGCCACGGGCACAATCTATGACCTCACCGATGGGTACGACTTTGTTTCCCCAAACGGAAACGAAACCGGCTTTGTCGTTTGTGAAAGCCTGTGCAGCGGCGAATAAGCGCGATGCGCCTGATGCCATATCACGCAAGGCTTGCGCGCAGACCGAGACTGTTTGCCGCTTGCGTGATGGCGTTTGCCCTTCCCCTTTTGCCTCTCCCCGCGCACGCACTTGAACCGCAAGAGGTGATCGCAAACCTCGCCCGCGCGCAAGCCGATGCACGGACGGGCAAAAAAGAGAACGCCTACGACCGCCTGCGTTGGTTGTTGTTCACCGACACGGATCATCCGTCCCATAGCCTGACCTATCAAAAAGCCTTGGCCAAACTACGGGACGGCAAGCCCCTCACCTTTGGCACCTCGGCCGCCCTTGCCCCCTCAACCAACCTCAAACGCGCCAGCTCGAAGAGTTATTTTTACACTGACGGTGACACCTATTATCTCGGTGACAGTGGCAAAGATCACAGTGGCCTTGGCCTCAACCTCACCCTCTCCACCAGCGCCGCCCGCGCCTATCAGCCGGGGCGGGAAGTCTCGATTGGTGTGGATCTTGGCGGCAACCTCTACAGTGACCGCGACCTGTCTTCGGCCTTTCTACGCCTGAGGGTGGGCCACGAGTGGTACGACACCGGGGCCACTTACGCGCTCAGCCTGTTCCACGACATGGCGCAATATTCTGAACATGATGGAGACCCGTCGCTCGATTGGACCGCCTTCGGTCTCTCCCTGTCTGCGGCGCGAAAACTCGCCTCCGGTGACACACTGCGTGGCTCTTTCACCGCCAGTGACCGCAGTTCAGATGAGGCTTATTACGCCTATCGCGATGGCCTCACCACCGCGCTGTCCGTCGGCTACACGCACCCTCTGTCCCGCAAATCCCAGATCACTGTTCAAGGCACTCTGGAACAGGCCGATCTCACCCGTGAAAGCCTGTCCTATCGGTCGATCAAATTGGGCGCACGCTATGGCCGCACCACCGCCTCTGGCCTGTCTTGGGAATTGGGTGCTGCCGCCACGTTGCGGTCCTATGATGACACGTTCACCGCGCTGTCCTATGCCCGTGAGGATCAAGTCAATGAGGTGAGTTTGGGCCTGTCTCATGCCAAGCTCAAACTCGGCGACACCTCCCCCATGCTCTCTTGTACCCTACGCGATCACGGCTCAAACGTGGCGCTTTATGATTATAACGCGGTCGATTGTGCCCTCTCGTTTAGGCGCGATTTCTAGGCCTGGAACAAAGCCCCGGCGACGCCGCATTGCAGCGCAAATATCGACCATATTTCCTCCAAAAATCGGCATATCCTCCCATATTTCACCCAGCACCCTTTCATTTCGGCACGATATCTCCCCAAAATCGGGTGAAACTCTCGGCAACCACATCGCAATCCAACAGGAGATATTTATGCGCATCGGGTGCCCGAAAGAGATTAAACCCCAAGAATTCCGTGTCGGCCTCACCCCCGACGCTACGGCCGAAGCCGTAGCACATGGCCATACCGTCTTGATCGAAACCGGCGCGGGGTTGGCGCGGGGTTCACCGATGACGATTATATCGCAGCCGGAGCAGAGATTGCCCCCGACGCCACCTCTGTCTTTGAGCGCGCCGACATGATCGTCAAAGTCAAAGAGCCGCAGCCGGTCGAATGTGCTCTGCTGCGCGCCGGTCAAATCCTCTTCACCTATCTGCACCTCGCCCCCGACCCCGTCCAAACCAAGGCGCTTTTGGCCTCTGGCGCGACCTGCATCGCCTATGAAACCGTGACCGACGCCCGCGGCGGCTTGCCGCTTTTGGCACCGATGTCCGAAGTGGCGGGTCGTTTGGCGCCGCAAGTTGGCGCATGGACCCTGCAAAAGGCCAATGGCGGGCGCGGCGTTTTGATGGGCGGTGTGCCGGGCGTGGCGCCTGCGCGTGTGCTGGTCATCGGCGGCGGGGTTGTTGGCACCCACGCGGCGCGGATTGCGGCGGGCATGGGCGCGGATGTCACCGTGTTGGATCGCTCCCTGCCCCGGTTGCGGCAACTGGACGATCAATTCGGCGGCATGTTCAAAACCGGCTACGCCTCCAAAGCCGCAACCATGGAATTGGCCCGCGCGGCCGATATGATCGTCGGCGCGGTCCTCATCCCCGGTGCTGCCGCCCCCAAACTGATCTCCCGCGATGAGTTGAAAGAGCTCAAACCCGGTGCGGTTCTGGTCGATGTGGCGATTGACCAAGGTGGCTGTTTTGAAACCTCGCGTGCCACCACCCACCAAGACCCGATCTATGAGGTCGATGGGGTGATGCATTACTGCGTCGCCAATATGCCCGGCGCGGTCGCGCGCAGCTCGACGCTGGCGCTTGGCAATGCCACGATGCCCTTTGTGTTGGCCTTGGCCGACAAGGGCTGGAAAGAGGCCTGCCGCACTGATCCCCACCTTTTGAACGGGCTCAATGTCCATGCCGGCCAACTGACCTACGCCGCCGTTGGCACAGCTCTGGGCCTCAGCGCGGTGCCTGCCGAAAGCGTGCTGTAAGCCGTTCAAACCACCAAGGCCCGCCTGTCTTTGGACGGGTGGGCCGATCCCGGCGAACGTAAGGGGCTGCGATGGGCAAATGGGAGGCCATGGACACAGAAATCCTCTGGCGTGATCGTCGTCCGGGTTTGGCTGCGTTGCGTCTTCTGTCCAGATTTTGCCGACCTAACTGTTCATAGGTCTTACCGTCCATCAGTCTCGACGCTCCCTTGTGCCACTCAAGGAAAGCGCATGGGACACGTCGCAAAAGACCGCAAAAGGCAATCTATTCAAACCGGATCATACCTGTTCATTGGCGAGGGCGAACCGAAGCTGGCGAAACAGAAAACCACGCCAACATCATCGCCCTCCAATCAGTACGAGCCCCGCCCCGTTAGGCGCTCCGCCCGCTTGACTGGCCGGACGGCGCTGCACTTAGTTTACCCAAAAGGGTGAATTATGCGAGACAAAGGACCATCGGCGGACTAGGACAGAACGCTCATGGCGCTCGCCGATCCTATTCGGCGGCGCATATTGCACTTTCGCCCCGAACCGCTGTCTGAGGTTCAACAATGGATCACGTCTCAGCAAGCCTTCTGGGCGAACCGGCTTCAAGCCATTGACGATCTTTTGACGGCCGAAGATGCGGCAACCGAAATTCCACTTCCAAGGAGAAAACGCATGTCCAGAAAGATTGAATCGAAGACGGCCCATGAATTCAAGGCGTCGGCCGATCCGGTCAAGCGACAGCACAGTCTCGCCGCGCCAGAATCAGGTGGCATAGGCTGCATTTCAGCGCGCGTTGAACGCCGCGGCGCCTAGCGCCTGCGCGATCAGATAGGTCTTCCCGTTCATCTTCCGTCTCCTTGTCCGGGGTGTCAGGCTTGGGTAAGGTGGGCATCGCCTACCGTCGGGCCAGACAACCCATGTCGGACAACGCCGCCGCAATGGCTTGGTCAAGCGGCGTATGCGGCTCGACACCGAGCAGGTCCACGAGACGGTGATTGTCGAAGTGCATGGGATGTTTCCACACCGGCTCGATCTCAAGGGCTTCCTTTGGAAACCCGCCAAAGGGGGCGGCGAGACGCATCATCCACCAAGGGAAGGCGCGTTCCGGCACATCGCTGCCCACGGTCCGGCGAACCGCATCGCGCATCTGCGTGCCGGTCGCATCCCAATGACCCGCGAACTGCACTGTTTCAAAGGCACGCAATTGTTCGGGGATTGCCATAAGGCCGGCGAAGGTCGCCGCGAGATCGGGCAGATAAGCATAGGCATGGGGAACGCCCAACGCCAGGCTCGTGAATTTGCGCACCGGCTGTCCCGGCTGCACCATCGCCTGCGTGAACCAACTCGCCCGCGTTCCCGGGCCGAAGAAGTCGCCTGCGCGCACGATGAGCGAAGGGACCTCCGGGGCCGCGTCCGCCAGTTTCCGCTCTAGCGCGACACGGATTTTGCCCTTCGTGGTGCGCGCATTCTGCGGGCTGTTCTCATCAATCACGGTGGTGCGTGCCGGGTCGTAATTATAGACCGTGCCGGGCAGCACGATGCGGGCGCCGCCAGTCGCCCGGGCGGCTGAAAGCGTGTTGTCGATCATCGGCAGCACCAGCGACGACCAGTTGCGATAGCCCGGCGGATTGACGGCATGGACGATAGCCGCAACACCCTCTCCCAGCGTGGCCGCGCGAATGACGGAGGCCACGTCCATCGCATCACCAGCGATGAACTGCGGTGTCGGGCAAATATGCCGCCAGCCGAATGTGGCCGCTTCGGTGTTCCGACACAAGGCGCGGACCTGCCATCCCTCGCAGATGAGCCTGGCGGCGATAGCCCCGCCAACGCCGCCAGTGGCGCCAAGAACGAGAGCGGTCCGATCGGTCGCCCCGCGGCCTGCATTTGTAGAAACAGTCTGAACCATAAGTGATCTCCTTTGGATGAGGAGAGCTTCGGTTAAATTTGATTGTAAGAAAATTGCCAATTCTTTGCTAACTGCTTATAAGAAATTTATGAGCAAGACCGTAGATTGGAACGATCAGTGTGCCTTTCTGGCCGTGATGGAAACCGGTAGCCTGTCGGCTGCTGCACGTCGCTTGGGGCTGTCCCAACCGACAATGCGCGCGCGCATCGAGGGGCTTGAGGCTCTGCTTGGCACGGCACTGTTCACCCGGTCGGTGCATGGGCTGATACCCACGCCAACCGCCAAGGCAATGGCCGCGCCCGCCCGCGCAATGGCACATGCCTCGGAGGCCATGCTGCGCGCAGCTTCGGCGGATTCGACAATGGCGGCAGGCCGGGTTCGGCTCAGTGTCTCCGAATTCGTGGGGATCGAGGTTCTGCCGCCCATGCTCCGCAGTCTGCGCAACAAGTATCCACAACTCACCGTCGAATTCGAACTGAGTAATGCCAGCGCGGACCTGCTCGACCAGCAGGTCGATGTCGCGGTGCGGATGCATCCCCCGGAGCAATCCGCCCTTGTGACGAAAAAGGTGCCTTCGATCCCTCTCGGCTTCTTCGCGCATCGTGATTATCTGGAGACCTATGGCCGTCCCGGCTCAAAGGCCGAGATCGGCAACCATCTGTTCATCGGACCGGATCGCAATCGCGGGGACTTGGCCGTTGCCGCGCTGATTGATGACCCGGCCCGCATTCGCTGGATTGCGCGGACGGACAGCCATCCAGCACAGCTCGCACTCGCTCGCGCCGGCCTTGGCATTGCCGTCACGCAGATTCCCACGGCGGCGCGTTACCCTGAACTGGAACGCCTGTTGCCGGACATAGATCTTCCACAACTCCCGACATGGATCGTGGCGCACGAGAATCTGCGTCATCTACCGCGCGTCGCAGCACTCTTCGATCATCTGGTCGAGGCGTTTGAGGCCTATGGCAACCGCCCGCACATTCAGCAGTGACCTCCAATGCAGAGCGGCGAAAACTTCACCATTTTCCCGATGTCGCCGATATTATCCACGGTTTCGCCGCCTGATTCAGCGTAAAGCCCGATCTTAGGAACTTATAACAGCATCATGATGCTCATTTTGTTGAGATCTCGCCCGATATTCGGTCACGCTTGATCTCGCGACGGTCGCGAGGCGGATGACGAAACGCACGCGCGTCGTGAGGGTCGGAGCACCAGACATGAGCTACGCCACGCCTTACGCGCGCCAAACCCCGCCTTGCCATACCCGAAAAACTTGACCGTTTTATAGACCCTGAATTTCATCCCAAGGTTTGCTTCCTTAGCGAGGCTAGGATGAACAGCAGAGTTGAATTTATTGCAAAGTGGGGAACGACCGGGAAAACGCGAACATAAATCCACATAAACCCCTTTAAAAACAAGATGTTAACATAAATAAGTGGCGGAGGAGGTGGGATTCGAACCCACGGTACGCTTTCACGCACGCCGGTTTTCAAGACCGGTGCATTCGACCACTCTGCCACTCCTCCTAGAGCCGTAAAGCGGGTTCGGACAGGATTAGCCTCCCTGTTTTGATTCTAAAACCCATGACATTCACTTCTTTACCTTTCCTCCGCCGATTTTCGCCCAACACCGCACGCGGGGCTTTCCAGTTTGGGGCTCTGAGGTTAGACTGCACACAATCTATGTGCGCCCTGCCGTGTCAGGCCGGAAGAGTACATTGAAACTGAGCAGAACTGATCAGAGCAAATAAGACCCGTGCCGCAACAGGCACGCATAAGGGATCACGGGGCAACAACATGGGCAATATCATGGGCAATTCCATGCGCGCAGGGCACGCAGAGGCCGGGCAAACCGCACAGGCCGACCGCTACATCACATCCAAAGGCAGTTTCTCACGCAAAATGCGTCTGGCTTTGTTGGTCTCCTCCGCCCTTGCCCTTGCGGCCTGTCAAGACGGGCAAAGCTTTTTCGAAAGCTTGAAAGCGCCGGCAAACCGCCCCGCGCCCGCCTCGACGTCGACCAAATTGGTTGAGCGCGACGTCGAAGCGCCCGATGTGTTTCAGGTCACAGACAAGGGCCTTTGGGACGGGCGCCCGTCGCTCGGCGGGGTTTGGGTGGCCCATGCCAAGGTCACAGACCCCGAACGCGTGATCATTCGCAACACCGAAAATGGCAAATTCGTCATCGGCGCGCTGTTCAAACGCGAAGTCACCTCCCCCGGCCCCGGCGTTCAGGTCTCGTCTGATGCGGCCGACGCGCTTGGCATGTTGGCGGGGTCTCCGGC
>CENL01005477.1_pt1 | contig 25947 bp, 39 predicted proteins | sample 530221 | NCBI WGS metagenome assembly CENL01 (sample SAMEA2619791, study PRJEB7988) | marine metagenome | isolation source: saline water (ENVO:00002010), including
CAAGAAAGATAAAAGACCTGAAATAGAAAGAAGGTATTGGAATAGGTTTCCAGAAGCTAATCAAAGAGAATGGTTAAAGTATCCGGGTATGGTAAAATGGAAAGCTGATGTTACGCCGTTTAAAGATAGGTTTAACAACAGCATTATGGGTAGGTCCATAAGACCTACTACTGTTATTGGAGATTTACAAAACTTTGCTTGGAAAGGTGCTGAATTTTCTTTACAAACAAGTGAAGAAGAGCAAAACAGATTGCGTGATGAGTTAGCTCCTTACACTCAAACAAGTGAGTATGGTACAGACCTTCATAAGATTGCAGTTTCTATAAGAGAAAGAGGAATGGTCCACGCATTAAAAGAAATAATGGGTGACGACCCTTTGCTTATGTCTAAGCAAGAAGCCTATATGAATAATTATAATGAAGTACAACCTTTATATAAAAAATTAAAGGATAAAGTTTTTGCTGTTCCATTGAAAGATGGCACTGTAAACCTTACTGGTGAACAGATTGTTAAAAACATTAATGATATTTACACACGAAAGAACAAAGATTTAGAGACTATGATTAATGGTGATGCTGATTGGTTTGATAACTTTGTTAAACCAGCTTTTAATAAGAATGGACAGCCTACTTGGAAGGGTTTAGATAAATTGTATAATAAATACTTACAATATTCTAAAGAAAAGTTTAGGAGAGGTGAGAGATTTGACATTAATAAGTTTGGTATTAATGGTATGCAAGAGTTAAACAAGTTAATAAGTTTAAAGTTTTCATTACCCAAGGCTAAACGTACTGAGAAACTTTTAAAAGAGTATGCTGGTAAGCTTGGTCTTGGTAAAAAAGTTACAGAAGTGTGGGATGCTGAATATTATTTTCCTCACATATCTTTTGATAGAAAAAACGTAGATGCACAGCTATCTAAATCACTTGATTCTATTTTTGCTAATACAAAGATGTCAAAAAAAGATAAGTATCAAGCGGCTAAAAAGTTAATATACCAATCAAAAACTATGACTGGTGATTGGGCACCAAAATCTATTAGTGAAGAAAACTTTGAAGCTATGCAGGACGTATATCAAAGAGCGGCAGGTGATAAAAAGAACGAAGGTGTTAAACAGATATTGCCTTTAGGTTTTAAACAGCCATATAGTCAATATCAAAGAGATGCACACTTAGCTGGGTGGTCCCGTGATGCTGAAGCTTATGAGGCTAATATCAAGAACTTGGTAGATTCTTTTTATAAAGAAAGTATGCTTACCTTATCAAGGTCCCATATACAAGAGTTTTATAGAAAGTTTAGAACACAAACTAAAGACAAAGCTTTGGCTACTAGATGGGCTAATTTTTTAAAGTTATATACTCAAAGTTCTATGGGTTATCCTACAGATATTCCTGATGCTTTAATAGACGACCCTAAAATGAAATTAAAATGGACTCCCTATATGTCTTTTGCTGATAGCAATATGAGAAATAGGATTAGTTCTATTCGTGACAAACTTGGTATAACAAGTAAAGCATTAAAGAAATACGATGTATCTAAAGAAGATGCTAAAGAATTAAATCAATATAGTCAAAGTAAGTTACAGTTTTGGAGTGGTTTAGAAGCTAAGTGGCAAATGGCATCATTACTTGCTCACCCTAAATCTGCAATTACTAATTTGTTTGGTGGTCAAATACATACAGGTATTAGTGCAGGTATCCAAAATCTAAAGAACGCTAGAGACATTGATTATTTAAAAACAAATATAAATCCTGAATGGCGTAGTATGAGGGATGTAGAAAAATGGGTTGAAGGTTTAGGTATTGTTGAAGAGTTTTTATTATACGAAGCTGGTATGAACAAAGAGCTACGTGGTCGTAGGTTTGAAAACTTTGTTAGGGATTTTTCTAGAAAGCTGAAAGGCAAAGACGATTTAAAAAATACAGAACTAACAGCTTTAATTAAAAAACATAAGATTACAGATAGTATGTGGAATAAAGCATCTTGGTTTATGCGTAGACCTGAAAGAACTCTACGTAGAGACGCTTTTATTGCACACTATTTACAAGCTAAAAAGAATTTTGGTGGTGCTATAAGAGATTATGACCACCCTTTTTTAATAGAGATGGGTAGGAGAGGAGTAAAAGCTACACAGTTTTTATATTCTGCTCCGTTCAGACCAATGTGGACGAACAGTGCCTTGGGTAGGGTAATGTCACGTTTCCAATTATGGAGTTGGAACTCAGTTCGTTTTAGAAAAGACTTATTAAATGAAGCTAGGTTAAGAGGGTTTACTCCCGGTACACCAGAATATAATCGTGCTAAACGATTAGTTACTGCTGACCTTATGGTCTATGGTTTATCTAGTATGTTTATGTATAGTCTATTTGATAACGCACTTCCAGCTCCTTGGAATTGGTTTCAAGATACAGCTTCAGCTATATTTGGTGATGATGAAGAAAGAGAACGTGCTTTCTTTGGTCACCCTGCTGGACCATTGTCAATTATCAAGCCGCCGTTGTTTAGGTTTGACCAACCTATATATGAGGGTTTAGTAAATGGAAACTGGGATAAAATGACTGATTATTATCTCTACACACTATTACCATTTGGTAGAATCATTAAGGATGTTGTTGGTCCGGGCGGGGCTATAGAGAATCCTTTCTATGCTGTTGAGAAATTTACTGGAGTACCTTACATACAAGGTGGTAATTTTTTACAGGAAGCTAAGAAAGGAGATGCTGATGCTAAGAGTTTCTTTTCTAATTTACTGTAAAGTTCGCAAACTGCTTACTGTGATATAAAAATATAAGATAATATGCAGGGGACAAAAGGATTTAAGCCCCCCACATATTGCGACTAGACTATGGCAAGTAGTTATTCGCTTAAACGCCCCATTGCTATGTAAAATAGCTCTGGGGTTAATCTTTTAAGGTTACCATCTTGGCAACGCTTAGCCATTCTATTTACTACACATTTCAATTCATACATTACTTGGTCCATTGCTCCAGCACCAAGTTGAATATTATGTTCTTTAAATGACTTTTTAATCTCTGCTTTTGTCATATTCTCCCCCTACTTTAATTTTGATACTCGGTTTTGTCCCAGTTTGTTTACTCTTTTTATTTTTTCTATTAGCGTGATAGTTAGCCCATAGTTCTAACGCCGCTCTTTTACGTTCCGACATATCAGTTATTGGTTTTTTATCTTTACCTTTATAAGGTCTTTGTTTAGGTTTTTTCATATTACTCTTTCTTAATAAAACAAGGCTCCCTCCTACTATCCAATATATGGTGAGGAAAGAACAATACCGTGTCTAATAAAACCTCTTTATATATCTTCATACTTCGGTCAGAAGCCTTGTTATGTTTATGTGCTGTGTTCGTGGTGACTCTAATATCCACGTTTCGTTAGGTAGCGAACCCGATAGCCTAGTCCACAGCACTGGTACCAAATCTGGAAGAGTCCCTAGTGCCAACCATTTTTCATTTGTCATTCTTCTTCTTTTTGGAAAACTATTCGCTAGGGACCAAGGGTCTTCCTTGGTAATTAATCCATTATTGCTAGTAGTTCACCTCACAGAGCAACCTTTTGGTTACAAACTCTGACTAATGAGGGACTCTTTCATTTTAATCGCAATTAGAACCGGGTATACACTTAGTAAATTCTCCAGTTCTTTGCAAGTTTTGCTCATCTTCTTCATTCCAATTACAATTTTCTTTCATACTTTTCATCAAATCATTTACTTTATGTCCGTATTGTATTTGGTTTTCTTCAAAAGCTTTAGAGCTTAGCATAGACATACCTTTAAATATGATTGCAAGTTCTTCAGGTTGCACTGTCTTTTTATTGCTTACCCTGTCTTTCTTTTCTTTATCATACTGTTCAAGTAATACTGCGGCTAAATAAACTACTAAATCAAGCATTTCTTCTGTTGATTCTTTAAAGTTATCTCTACCGCCTTCTCCGTTTAATGGTATATCTTGTCCATATTTCTTTTGTCCAAGTTTGAGTCTATCTCCAACAAGCTTTAATACTCTATCGTTAGTCTTCATTTCACACTCTTTTCAATACTTGGTGGAAATACCATTACTTTGCCTTTTTTACTTAGCTTATCTTTAAAGTAAGTCCAAGGCATAAGAACTTTATTAAAGAATTTATAATGATAGTTTGTAGTTCCTTCTTTTGCATCGTCTAGTGCTTGGTCATAACCGTGACGATAACCTCGCCTATAACTTGCTTCTTGTTCTCTATGTTGTTTTTTCTCTTTTCTAGTAAAAGGTTTACTAGCTTCTTTTGCTGTTATTATTTTCATTACCATCTGCCTCCTTTGGCAAGTTTTCTCATTACATATTTATTTAGTTCGTCTGGTAATCCACCTACTAATTGCATTAACAATATAAAGTCTTGCTCATCTAACGGTCCTTTTCTTGTATTACAAGTCTTACATATTAATTGTAAGTTTTCTTTTGTACTCGGTCCGTTTTTAGCAAGGGGTATGATATGGTCACAGGCTATATTTCTATAATCTAATCTCTTATCACAGTAACAACATCCTTTTCCGTATATGTCATAAAACATTTTTCTTATATCTGTTTTATCTATAGTACATTTTACGTTCGCTTCTATACTTCTTCTTTTTAAAGAAGACATTAGAGTAGACATTTTTGAAGATAACTTTTTATAAGCTTTATTCCAGAATGTCTTATGTATAGGATATAGTTTTTCTTTAAATTGTTCTTTTTTCATAATGCAATAGGGGGATAGGATTAACTACCCCCCTTTAGTTTGTTATGCTAGAGTATACTCTGCATATTGATTACCAGTATGTGACTCAATTCTATTGGTCTTTACATCGTGACCATCTTTTCTTAAGTCGCATATTACAGCCGCTAACCTGAAACATCCACACGAATTTAAAGCTAACATTGGATTAACTTTAACTCCGTCCTTTAGCATTTTCAATATCATTGATTTTTGTGATTGCTTTTGTCTTGGCATAAGTTACTTTCTCCTTTAGTAAAGTGTGAGTGAACTCCAAACTTCCAGAAACTAATAGAGAAATCAATATCAAACTGTGACTTTGACTGCATAAGTATAAAGCCAAATCTAAATAGGTTTAATACTGTTAAGTACATACCTTTGTTTAGATTATTATTGATAATGTGTCCTCTTAAGAGACCTTTAAATAATCTCATTAACTTCTCCTGACTCTTTTAACTTTTTCAGCATAAAAGCCTGGAATTGTTTCACCCTTGTTAAGAACCTGTCTAGCCGCTTTCTTATCAATCTTCTCAACGTGTTCCCACGTTTTGTAGACATCAGGTATAGCATCTTTATCTACTATAGCTACCGGTCCAAGTGTTTCATACATCTTATATCTTGCTGTATCTGTTTCGTATACTCCGTTTTCGTCACCAAGCTCTGATACAACCATAGGTAAAAGTGATTTGTTAAAGTATTCTTTCATACTTTCTACTGCTTTTTTCCTCACTCTTAATCTAGTTTGCTCTTGCTTGATAGCTTCTATTTCAGCATCAATAAGATGTTCTTTCCTAGATAGTTCGACCATAAAATAATCTATGCCATCTACTTTTTTTCTAATCTGACCTTGTATATTCTGCATTTGACTTTCTAATATTAACTGCTCTTCGTTATCTGTTTCCATTTGCAAATTAATGTCAGTGTCTATATACTCTCCTATTAGGTCTCTTGTTGTTTTCTTTTCCATTACCTTCGTCCTTCTTTCTCTATATGAACTGCTTGTTGTATGTACCATTCTATTTGCTTTTTAACAGAGCGTTTTTCTTTTTCTGCTATAGTTTGCAGAACTGCTTTTTCTTCTGCTGTTATTTCAGCTTTTACAATGTGTAGTTTCTTCATTATACTCTCCTTGGTAGTCTAAAGGATGGAGTCCAGTTTAAATCAACTGTAAATAGGTCCCCATCACTGTTTTTAAATAGTTCTACAGTCTTTTCTGAACTATCTTGTTTTCCATTAATACCAATTACTTTACGTGACGCATTTTCTATTGCACCACTACCTTTACCTGCGTAAATGTCTAGTATTTGATTTCTGCTGTATTCTCTTGACACCTGAGAGACTTGTATTATGATAATATCCATATTAACAGCTAAGTTTGATAGATAGTGAGATATATATTTAATTTGTTCGTACTCGCCTCTTATGTGCGGCGGAGTTTCTACTAAATCTATATAATCTACTACTACTAACTTAGGCTGTAGGTCCCTAACTTGTTTTTGAATTAAGTCAGGTGATGGACTAATAGTTTGCATAACTATGTGTTCTAGTAAATGCCCATACATCTTACCGACATTTTTACTATCTCTAGATACATCTTCTTTACTCATACCACTAGCTATTTGCAAGTTTCTTCTGTGCATATACCAGCCACTTAATTCTAATGATAGAAATAATGTTGGTAACTGCCATTCCTTGTTAATAACGTTTTGTTGAAAATCGTAACCTAACGCTATGTTCTGAGCTAATGTTGTTTTATTAGCACCAGTAGGACCAAAGATAGTAACTAATTCACCCGGATAAACTGTACAATCTTTATCTTCTAGACCAAACATTTTACTAAGGTCTATTGCTCTTCCAGAAAAGTCTGTTTCTAATCTTTCTTGTAACTCGCTTTGCAAACTACTATTAGTTTTAACATCAACTAAGTAGTCTTTATTTTTGTAATATACACACTTAGGGCTACATACCGTTTTTAACAAAGCATCTTGACACCCGTACTTATAACCATAGTTATAGGTACTTTCGACCTTATCTATAACTATTTGCGGGTTAAGTTGATTGTTATTCCAATGTAACATAGCGGCTTTAGTTGCGTCACTGGGTATTCCGTGTCTTCTCATATGAGATGCTACACGCATTATTGAGTGATTTCTACTGCCTTTCTCTGCTCCTCTGTTGTATATTGTTTGTATGCACGGCACAACATTTGTGTTTTCATTTACCTTACCCATTGCTTTAACTTCAGGTATATCTGTACATATGGTGTTTTCCATATTTCCATCACCCCATAGTTCTGTACCCATATATGCAGTTCTTCTTGTTTGTGCAAGTTTTTGTATATCTGGATAAGTACCATTCATCAGTTCATCTCTACTTATAGGGACTTTAAATAACTGACTTTTGATATTAAGTGTATGAGCCATTCTAATGATTGCTGTTCTACTGTACACACTAGGGTCTAACTTAAAATTAGGGAAAGCTTGTAACATTGTTTGTTTAACAACGTATGGTAGCTCATTATCTGCCTTAAAATTAAAGTTATCTCCTGCTAACATTATGTGATAGCCTGTCCCACTGAAGAAACATTGATAATTGCCGTCTTTCAGATTATATTCACTCTCACAAAATGCGAGAATGTCTTTAGTCATACTATGTGTATATTCATCTGTGTTGTCACCTTTATCAACGTCTATTGGTATTTCGTCTATATGTCTGGTACCCAAGAAACTCTTTACAGTTTTATTCTTTTGTACGAAGTCTAAGCCTTCTTCATCGTATATATATACGCTTCTGTAGATTGCTTGAGTTTGACCAGCCTCATAAACAATATCCCACATATCATCATAAGGGACTAAGGTCCCCCTCCTTGAAGGGGAACCTATAGCCATTTCTACATATCGTGCCACTTAGAAAGAAGTACGACTAGTAGTTCCTGTTACTTGACCATTAACTGGCGTAGCAACAACATTACCCTCTTCTCTAATCAGATTCTTGGATTTTAAGAACTGAACAAATGATTCTAGTTCTGCTCTTCCTTTCTCTGTATTAGTGGTAATGCGAGGATATACTGTAGTATATGCAGTAGTAGGGTCCTTCTTTGAAGGCTCCTTATACACATAACAGTAGTATTCCCTCTTAGGGTCAATAGGATGTGGTTTGATATGTTCTTCTAATGAAGTAACTAAGTCAATAGCTCTTCCACTATCATCGACCATATCACCCTTTACATCTGGACCTCCGTTGAACCCTACAGTATCAGCGAACCGATACCATTTCTTTAACAAAGAGCAAGTCTTGATGTTACCATCTGGCTCTCTATCATAGGAACCCAAGATTTTCATATCTACTGGATATTGTGATTTTTCTACATCTAGTTGTACTCTTAAGAATAAATCAGCCCAATCAAATTGCTCTGTTTGGTCTTCTAGTTCTGTAATTGCACAAGCTTGAAATCCGAGGTAATCACCTCCTCCTTCACTTCCACTATCTATGTCACTTGGTCTGAATGGTGCATTGCTCATTCGCTTTTCTCCTTGTATTTTACTATTTCATTAACAATACTCTCATAATCAAATGGTAGTACTTTCTGGCTGAGTGGCTTTAATCTACTGCCTACTACACGCTCGTCGTATGCTTCGAATGAAACATAATACTTACCATCATCTTTACTTGCTGTTGAGTATCCTATGACATCAGCTTTAGCCGCTAAGCTATAACCTAGTCCTCTAGGTAGTTCTGGACTTAACTGTGCTTTACCATCCGTGACTGTTGTAGTCTTTGAATGTGACACAAGTATCAGATTACCACCTACTTTCTTGATAAGATTCTGGAATCTCTTGATGATGTCAACGTTCTTCCGTCTGGCTTTACCCCAGTCAGCACCCCATTGACCTTCACCCATCGCAGTTATTCCAAGTTCCTGCAATACAGTTTCTTCTACCCACTCATTTACTTGACCGAGTGTGTCGATTACTACTGTGTCGTAAGGTAATTTGTCCCATTCTCTCTCTAACCATTGATAGGCTTCGATTAAAGAATAGACTGGCATAGGTTTTCCCTTATCTTGTCCACTTCTGTAGACAAACCCACGCTCTGTTGGTGGAATCATCTCTATTTGAGGTGTCCCACCCTTTGTTACTTGTTTGCCATCTTTTAAAACTGGACGACTAGGAGCGTTAAGACTCGCTATAGTTACAACGTTTGCATTATCTACAAACTCTGCACCTAAATCAGTGTCAAGTACTAAGACACCATCTGAACCTTTCTCACTCCAACTGGCACAAGCTGTTGTTTTACCAGTCTTTGGTTGACCTATAAAGAAATAAGTCAAACCTGAGGGCATACCTTTCCCCCAATCAGTACTAACTTTGCGTACTTCTATCATACGTTTATACCTCCGTATTTATTCTTGGTATTATTTGGTTCCCATATGTTACTAAATGAGGACTCAAGCAGGTATTAATATAGTCATAATAACTTAAATTACCAACTATATTATACACTTGAGATACTATTTGTGCCGCTATGAACTGAGCGGCGAATACAGTATGCTTCATTGAACAGGGAGGTTTTGGTACGCTATCAGTAGGTATCCACTCGTCCATATAAGTATGTTCAAGTTCTCTACTGCTTTGTGTACACAACTCTACTGTAGTGGCACCCATACGTCCGTCAATAAAGAAATCCTTGTTATCTAAGTGTTGCCACTTATCAAACAGTTGTCTTCTTGACTCCATATCGTCTGTGCATACAATAGTTCTTGGATGTGCTTTCTCGAACGGTAACCACTTACGTTGATAACAAGTAAGCGTTTGTTCTGGTCCTGAATATAAACTATGCAAGACTCCAGCCGCATCTATTTTACTACGTCCTACCATATTAGCTGGGTATGCTGTGCTACTTAGATTGTGTTCAGCGACTGTGTCATCGTCCCACACTATTATATCATCCCAGCCCATTATAGTAAGAGCTTGTATTACAAAAGACCCGATACCACCAGCACCAACAATACATATATCTGTCAGTGCTTCTTGTTTAATTAGGTCTTTATTTCTTAAGAATCGTTGGCTCATTGTTTATCTCCTTGTATCCACGTTGATAAGAAATTTGCCATTAAGAGTATAATAAAAAATCCTACTCCTATTAGCACACAACTAACTGATATTAGAAATAAGTTAATGCTCCATTCCCATAAGTCTATGAGTATCATACTTCTAACTCCATAAACTTATCTAACATAGCATAAGCTTCTTGTTCAGTTCCAAACATAGCTTGGTCCTTAATTTTAGTAGCTTCTTTAAAAATAGCATTTCGTCTTTCTACTATTACGCTATTTACTTTTGCACTACTTAGCTTATGTTCTTTTAAATAATCTTCCCAACCTATCAATAAGTCAGATACATTTATAGAACCTATGTTAGTACTGTCCCAGCCGCCATATCCTGTTTCACCCATTAGAATCATTTCTACGATTTTTTCTATGTCCTTTCTGGTTCTAAGCTCTACTTTACCTGCTTTTATCCCTTCTTGACATACTTCTCTATTTTTTCTAGCTTCTGGGTCCTTTAACTCACTAGCTTTTTGATTAGCTACTTCGTCTATCCTTTTTACAAGGTACTTTTTTTGTGGTATTGTTAGTGACATATTAGTCTCCTATTTAGTTATGGGGGCTGGTCCGGCTTTCACCTACGCATCGTAGGACGCACATAGTCGGTTTTATTACTATTGGCTTCACAGCCCCCGTGTTTTTACTTAATCCAGCCTTGGTCTATATACCAGTGCGGTTCAACTGTTGGGTCAATTTCACGTACGCTTTTAACAAACTCATCCTCTGTTATTTCGTTGGATTCTAGTTTGTTATACTGTTCAGCGATTTGTTCATCAACCTTGTCTTGTTCTTTAGACACTTCTACACCAGCTCCGATAATTTTTACTGCGTCCTTTTCGACTGCCGCTATCTTTGTTTCTGGTTCGTGTGCTCCGAACATACTTCCTTGTCCATACCTATCATAATAGTTATGCAAGTTGTAGCCGACTCCGTGTCCGCCCCAAGTAGTTTTCTTTTCTTCTTTCCTTTTCTTCTCTATCTTGTCAGCTTCGTAACGCCATTCAGGTTCTGATTTCTCTTTGAGTAGATTACTTACTTCACCTTCTCTCATTTGAGGAAATCCGTATTGGTCCTTATAACCCACTGCTGTTACGTATTTGTCTTTCTCACTTGCTACTACTGTTGAGAAATACAAGCCTTCTTTACTTGATTCCTGATAGATAGCTTCCTTATCTGTACCACTGAAGAACGCACCCATTGTATGATGACTATGTATTAGTCCCATAAAACACTTGCCTAATTCAGGTTTTTTCTTATACACTTTTGGAAGTATCTTACCCAGCTCTTCACCATCTAACTCTGTAGAAGTGCCATCACCCAGATGAATAGCTTTAAAATGCTCAAGCCTAACTTTAATTGGAAAGCCGTCTTCATCTTTCTTGAGTATTCTATACCACGCTGGTCCTGACCATTCTACATTCTTAAAACGACGCAATAGATAGTTGACTTTCTTCATCACTGCTGGTGGCATTAAAAGTCTGAATCCCGTTGCCATCTCCACATCTGTGGACGTTGTTTGATTTTTCATTGTCTAAACCCCTTGTTTCTAATCTTAACTGTGTTGAAATGTATCCTTTAGCTCTTGCATTTAAGAAATGTATCCACTTTAACCTTATTCTATCTTCTGATATATAAGGATATAGGGATTCTATCATAAAGTACAACTTCTGACCTAAGGAATATCTAGTACTGAGATATGATTCTCTTGAACCGTCCTCATCATTTATTGTTTGATACATTTTATCTAGACCATTAACGATGTTTAACGTAGTCGTTACATCATAGGTCTCTTCAAATGTGTATTGTAACAATGGTTCTTGCAGTGTTTTATTAGTTGCATTTAAGAAATAAGCAAAACTTCTTATTGCATACAACCAGCAAGATGAATGATTTAAGACGTTTAGAGACTGAGTTCCTCCTAAAGCATTAACGATTCTATCAAATACAAACTCATCATCTAGTCCGTTAGTAATTGCTTTAAAAGGTTCGTTACGTTGTATCATATTTTTAACACGACGTATATCTCTAGCTGTTGGTCTTTCTCTTGTGTTGCTATTTGCTCTTAGAATGTCTCTCATATTTCTTCTGAAATTTGATACTGAATTAGCAATTCTAGGACTGCTTTCATAAGCATCTAATCTCATTTTGTCTTCATTCAGTGAGCTTGTTACAGCATCAGTATCATTAACAATAGACCAATCCATAACTGGACCTGTGTTCATAACACGTACTAGAGGCATATTAGATGTAAGTCTTTCCATTTTGTCTTTAGGAAAGAATGATAATATCTCCATCATCTTTTTAATCTTGCCATCTGGTGTATCGCTTGTTATTGATTTTAACATATTATGAACCCTACCGTATACGTACAGTGATAATGATGTAAATCCTCTTGATTTGAGTTGTTGAAACACATCACAAATTAAAGTATCATCATACCATCTTCTGTAGTTCTCAGTATTATTTATCTTTTGTATCTCATTCATTACTTCTCTAGTCATTAGATAATTTCTAAAACTATCTTGAGTTACATAGCTATGCCATTGAGTCCAGCTTTGATTAATATCCCAGTACGCATCGTTTCTAGTCCAATTACAACAAAAAGTAAATGCAATACTACATAATGCACTTAGATTGTTACTTGATATTGTTTCTGAAAATGCACGACTGAAATATCCCATACAAGGTTTATTGTCTCCGCTTACGTGTGGATGAACTGATATGTCACCATATTTAACCTTCTTTAGGTTCCAGTTATCACTTTCCCGACCATAAAACGATGCCATCTTTTCAGCTATGGTTATGAATTTGTCATACTCAGGTCCCATTTCTTGCTTGATGTTTGTTACGATGTATGGTTCTGTGTCATTATTGTGAAATAATAACGACATACTTGGTAATACATATGCTCTACTACCTTTGAGCTTTGGTCTTCCTAGATTAATTTTAAAAGTAAAGTTACAAGTATCTAGTAAACCTGTGTTGTTAGTAATTTCAGGTGAATGAAAGTTTAAAACTTTAAACTGTTCTTCATACATAGTCTGACATTCTCCCATTTCTAATGTGAAGCCCTGATTCTTACTGTTATTAAAAATCCACAACGGTACTATTTTATCTAGTAGCCGCTGTTCTGATTTCGTTATTTCAATGAGCTGTTTCTTAGCAATCATTATCCTATCTCCTATTTTAAAGGGGGGCTTTTACACCCCCCTGATTAAACAGACTACTGACTACGCACCAGATGTAACCTTACTTGTTGAGAATGCAACGAAGTCGTTGTCTCTAAGGTTGTAGTTTGGTGATACTGTGTCAGACCCAACAACAATCTTGACATTCTCTAGTGAGAAGTCTTCTGTCTCAGCTATTTCTGCTGGTGTACTTGCTGTTACGTTAGTCTTTAGTGGTTTGCTTGGCATTTGTATTGTTATGTTGTTAGCCATTATTCGCATCTCCTGCCTGTTTGTTCATCCCCGGTAAGTCAGGCTTACTATCCGGTTCTTCAAAGCGTTGATTAAATGAGTCGGGTGGTTCTATGTGTTCGCAGTCGTCGCATATAATGCCTAGTTCAGAGTTATCTGATTCAGATGAACCATACTCTTCGAACGTAGTGTTACTGGAACGACACTTGGTACACTCATACCCAGCATAATCGCCGCCTATTATTCCTAATCCTGCCATAACCCTTGCTTCATACGAAGATTAATTTCCTCATAATTCTGAGTTATAGCCTTTTCTCTCCAATAATCAGTCTTTTCTTGTTCATACATAAGCTTTTCGTTTATGTCGTGAAGTACAAAACAAAGCATAATCATTGAAGCTACTAATGTTAATACAGAGATAATAAGTAGTACATCTAACATAATTATCTCCCGAACTCTGGTTCACCTATACTTGCTAACTGAGGGTGAACCTTTACTAGTTCTTTGTATTCTTTCTCTTCTAACTCGATAGCTTTCTTTAACATAGCTTCCGTGTTACCTATATACGCATCAACGTCTATATTGTGACGCTTGAAGAGTGCGTCAATCTCTGCAAATTTACCCATCTGCTTTCTCCTTTAGTGTTTGCCATTCTGCATAGCATATTAAAGCTATCGCTGTTACTATACCTAGTAAACCAGATAGCACAAATTCCATCAGTGTGACCATTTCTTGATTCTCCTTCCTGATAGTTTAGTTATTCCTTGACATTTAGGACATATCTTCTTTGGCTTACCATAGGTAACAAAGTCTTGATACATCATTACTCTAGGTGCTGAAGATTGCCAACTTATTTCCCAGCAATGCTTACACTTAGAGCAATAGCTAATGTCTTTATCAGCACATCTACTATCATATCTGCTGTACTTACGATTAGGTCTATACATTCCAGATTTTCTATCTCTGGCTTTGTTAAACGATTGTTGATACCATTTCATATTAACTCCTTTATTAAACGATAAAGAATGGATACAGCATAGCTGTTTATTCAGTGTCTTATTGTAGAACTGCGGAGTCCTGTAATTAAGAGCAACTGTACCCATTCTTGTTATGGGATGCGGAGTCCCGTGGACAATTATCATTGGCTATTTTGATATGTTGAGAGCCTTAGATTATTAAAATACGGTAACTGCAACATCGCCGATTCCTGCTAGTAGGTGTGATAAAATATAAGGGCGGAATACACCACCCCTATATATTAACATTACATCTCTACTGCTTTAGGTCGTAAGAACTTATAGTAGTATTTGATGCAATCGTTACCTGACTGTGTCGTCACGGCTTCGCCTTGTTCGATATCTTCTGAAGTATTCAGAGGATAGTCAGTGTCTGCTATAAACTCAAGGTCACTAAAGAGTTTACTTAGCTTTTGAATTGCTTTAGCAGTTAACAGCTCGGGCAAAGCCCCGTCTGTTTCAAAGTTATCTTCAGGTTGAAGTATAACTATACTATGTGGTACACGGGCAGTATCTGACCTACGGTCATAATACCTGCTCTTGTTATCCACGATGGGTTTCCCATCTTCGACTTCGACCTTGCCGTCGGAGTCTCTACTCCACTCCTGAGCGTTATACGCCGAATGTATTGAGTATGTTTTAGCCATAATGATTTATCCTTTATGGTTTAAACCAATAGTTGAATTACTATTGATTGTGGTCTACGACCAAAATTAGCAGGGGATGTTGACAGGACAGCCGAGTCCGAAGTGAATAGCGAGGTCGTTGAGCAACGTGGACAGGGACGACATTGTTGTGAGGAGGGACGAGTCTCAACAGTGTTGGACCCCCCACGGGGTGAAAACGAAGCGGGTGGGTCAACTGGTAGAGTGCGTACTCCCATTCTACGGCAATTTTTAGAATGTTTTTTATTGTTTTCTTATATAATTTTTCGTATGAATTTTATAATAATTTTAATCATTTCAGGTATTTCAGTAAGCTTTATAGCAGATGAACCTACAATCTCTGAAGGGGAAGTTACAGCATTCATAGACATACACGACCAAGACAGCACACATCACGCTTATATAGACTTACGTGACGGTGAGAACTGGTGTTGGAAGCACAATATGTGGGAGAATGTTAGGATAATAAACCCTAGCAGAGTACGTAGAAAAGACGATTAGTAGCAAATAGCTCTATCTTGTTTATATCGTTAAGTTTAACGGATTGCCCTTAAAGTAAATAATAACTATTGTATATTGTACAAAAGTGTTTTACATTTTTTTCAATATTTGTTAGTTATACTTCACAATTTATCAAGGGGTAGTTGTCGTAAGTGGTTGATATTAAACAATACATTAAGAGTGATAATAAACTCGATTATGAGTTATTATGGAAAAACTGTGCTAATATCACGGGATTCCAAGCTGAACGTAAAAGAGGAGTGTTATACTATGAAGTCACAGAAGCGTACAAGGAATATAAAGCGTCTTCTAAACATACTAAGGATGGTGTTTCATCTACAGATGTTAAAGATGAGGTACTACATAACCCTAACACTCAAGTTCCTAGGTCTCATAAGATAACAGAAGACTTTGTTATTTCGTATATTAATCAAGAAGCTAAGTCTGAGTTTATAAAAACAGAAGAATACTGCACATATGACGCTGTAGAATCTAGATATGTTGCAGAAATCAAGGTGCGTAACAAACATTATGATACTTGTTTAATAGAATATGATAAATGTCTAGCAAATCAAGGTCACGCAGACATAGATGGTAAAGAGTTTCTTTATATAGTAGCTACAACTACACATATATATGTATTTAACATCTCTAAAATCCAGAAAAGTAGGTCTAAAATACGCTGGAAAAACGAAGAATTACCAAGAAATAGCCATTTTGGTGGATATAATGACAAGAAGACTAAAAAAGTGGGCTATATTCCAATAGGAAGAGCAAGTGTTTGTTATAACTATAAAACATAAAGATATAGGACCAACTGAATACCCAGTATACACTAAGAATGAGGCGGATTCAAAGGATATTACTTATTTACATTGGCAACAGGCTAATGCAAAGCAATGGGCACTTACCGATGACGATTATGTTGCAAAGGTTATTAGTAAAAAGTCTTATCAGGACAAAGACAAAAGAATGTCCTATTATTATAGGATGCCTTTTGGTTATATTATGTGGAATCCTAAGTATCCTGATAAAAAATTTTGTTGTGGGGGACGGGTAGCTAACAATACTTTTACTGGACAAAAGTGGTTAGATGTAAAAACAAAGTCTGAAGACTATAAATCTTTAGCAATGTGGGCGGCATTAACAGAAGATAGAGACGTTGCTATTGACCAAGTGTTTGGACCAGTAAGTATGAGTAAAAGACGTAAATTAAAACGTCATATGAGGACGGAGGTCTTTAAAAGAATGAAAAGAGATGAAGCACAAAAATTATTAACTGATAATATGATGGACGCAGACTACTTTATTGATTTAATGAAGAAGGGAGTAGATATTGCATTAAAGAAAGAGGATGTTAATGGTATACGTGGATTTGTAAATGATGGGATGGAAATTCACGGAATGAAGGATAAAGAAACAGTAACAGTTACTGATAAGCTAGAAGCAACACAGACTAGAAAGTTGATTGATAACATTAACGCAGAAGAAGATAAACTAGTTGCATCTAGGACAACTAAAATGCCTATAAAGGAGGTAAAGGATGGAGATGATTAGTCATTACTATCAAACTTTAGTAGAATTGGAACATTTCCCGGGATGGGAACTATATATATTCCTTAACTTATTACTATGGGTTAGTGCTATATATAGATTAAACAGAATAGAGAGGAAGGTCACAAATGATTGAATTAGCATTATTAATAGCAGGTATACTTGTTTTTATAAATAGCAGACTTTGGTCTAAAGGATATTGGAATGAATATGGTAAATATGGACAATTATTCCGTACCAAAAAGTAAAGAGGTTGTATTCGAGAACTGGTACATAGTACGTAAGTTCTTATTGCCAGAGGATATAATATTTTATAAACAATCAATGTCAGGTCTAAACTGGGATGAATCCAGCACTGTAGGAGATACTGATAATTATAGAAACTCTTGGGTTAAATGGACCCCTAAATATCAAGGAGATAAGTTTAATTGGCTGTATGAAAGAATATGGAATTGGACAAATATAGCTAATGACGAGTTATGGAACTTTGATTTAATAGGATTTAAAGATTCTCCACAATATACTAAGTATGAAAGCCCCGGAGGTAAGTATGATTGGCATATGGATATAATGGGTTCAGGTATAAATCATAGAAAGGTTTCGTTTGTTTGTGAGTTAGGGACTAACTTTCAAGGAGGAAAGTTGCAATTTAAGACTGGAGCAGGACATCAAGAAATAGATTTAAACTACGGAGATGCAGTTTTGTTCCCATCTTTTTATTTGCACAGAGTTACACCATTAATAAAAGGAACTAGAGAAAGTTTGGTACAATGGATATCCGGGAAACCGTACAAGTAGACGATTACGAAGCCAAATATGCACAACAACAAGCCCTTAAAAAACTAAGAGCTAATCTTGGATTATTTGGTAGAACAATGTTCCCTACTGCTATTGCAAAAGCAGTACCACCATTTCACCACGAGATATACAGAAATCTGGCAGATGAGGCGAAGAAGCGTGTACTAATTGCCGCTCCTCGGGGAACGGCGAAAAGTACAGTGACCTCCTTAATTCTACCCCTTCATAGAATCGCTTTTAAGCCCTCTGCCAGTGATTTGTTTATAGTCATTGTATCTGAGTCACAATCTCAGAGTATAAATTTTTTATCTAGGATAAAGTACCATTTAATTAATTCACAAAATTTTAAGGAGATGTTTGGAGATTATGGACCGGAAACTGCTAAACGTTGGACGAATAATGATATTGTTCTTGCCAATGGTTCACGTATTATTGCTGTGGGAACTGGACAGCGTGTTCGGGGGTTTATCGAGGGTGACACTCGTCCTAACCTCATCATTGTTGATGACTACGAGTCAGAGCTTAACGCCGCTACTTCGGAAGCTAGAGCAAAAAATAGAAAATGGATAACAGAAGCTGTTATACCTTCATTGTCAGATGATGGAAGAATAGTTATGATTGGAACTGTTATTTCTGAAGATTGTTTTCTATATTGGGCTAAGGAATCTCCTGTATGGAAAGTTCTTTGGTATTCTATATATGACGATGATGGAAAGAGTATATGGGAAGAAAGATTCCCCGAAGATAGAATACAATCAATAAAACAAGAATTTGAATCAGTTGGTAACCTAAACGGGTTTTACCAAGAGTATATGAATGAGGCACAAAGTCCTGACAATGCACCCTTCAAACCGCAATACATTAAATTACATCATTTCGTTTTTTCCCATAATGATGGAGAAAGCATCCTTATCGGCAAGTCGGGTGGCAAGAGTATTAAAAAACCAGTTAACGTCTATTGTGGCATCGACCCTGCTAGTAGTCTATCTAAGCGTTCTGACTTTTTTGTTATTGCTACTGTTGCACTTGATGCTGATAGTAATATTTATATATTGGATATACTCAGAGATAAAATCGACCCTGCATACCAACCTGAAGAAATTATTAAGGTATTTAAAAAATATCACCCTAAACGAATGACTATTGAGACTGTGGGCTACCAAGAGGCACTAAGGACTAACGTAAGAAAGATGATGCTAGAAGAGAACCTGTATATACCGGGACTCGAAAAAGGCATAAAACCAAGACAAAGAAAATCCGAAAGATTGTTGTCCTTGGTTGCCCCACTCGCAAAAGGTGAGTTTTATTTTAGACCTGAGGACCTACACGCACAACAAGAATTTCTATCTTACCCTAGAGGTAAACACGATGATATTCTTGATGCAATATACTATGCACTTGATAAAGCAAAGCCGTCAAGACAGAAAGAATACATTAATCCAGAGGATAGAAAACAAAAGAACAAAGTTCTTGACTGGATGACTTTATAGTTTGTAAGTTTTTTAGGGATGGCTTACAAAGAAAAAGATTCAGAGAAATCTAATAATGACCTTGTAGAAGAAACGCACGACCTCTTTAAAACTTATTCAAGTAAAAGAGAGCTTTGGGCGAATCAGGCACAAGAAGACGCTGAGTTTAGATTAGGAAGACAATGGTCTTCAGAACAACAACGAATTTTACTTGAGAGGGGTCAAGCACCACTTGTAGTAAACCGTATCCATCCAGCAGTCGAAGCCGCTAAGGCACTACTCACTTCAGGCAGACCGCAATTTAGAGTATCCCCAAGAGAAGATTCAGACAACAAGATAGCACAAGTCTTTAACGGGTTACTAGAATATATGTGGTACATCTCTGACGGGACTCAAGCACTCCGCAATGTGATAGATGATTATTATACAATGGGTATGGGAGCTATGTGTGTATACATTGACCCCTTGAAAGACTATGGCAGAGGTGAAGTTTGTATTCACGATGTTGACCCATTAGATGTTTACATTGACCCTAACTCTAGACACAGAATGGGTGATGATGCAGAAAATATTATTATAAGTAGATTATTTACAAAAGAACAAGCACAGGGTATGTACCCTATGTATGAAGATGCAATTAAAAATGCTGAATCAGACCAGTATACAGATAGACCAACTACAGATAGAGTAGATGATAAAGGAATTGTATTCCCAGAAGATAGCACTACACAAACTCACGTTGGGTTTGGAACTAATAATGAATACATAAGAGGCTACGAAAGGTATGAAAAAGTTTGGGTTAAGCGTTATCACTTAAAGAATAACATTAACAAATCCGAAGAAGTATTTGATGAAGAAGCATATGCAGAGTTTCAACAAAGAATAGCTGTACGTATAAATGGTCAAGTTATACTTGATGAAAATAAAGCAAAGATGATTATTGAGCAAATGACTCAACAATTTGAACAACAGCGTCAACAAGCTGAAATGGAAGGCGTTGATGGACCAGAAATGCCCGAAGTTGAAGAAGTAACATATGCTCAATTAATTCAAGAAGGTTTAATGGAGAGCGTGTCAGTACCAGTACAACGTATTAAAATGTGCGTTATAATGGGAAATAAATACTTGTACTCTAGAGTTCTTCCTATCGAACATTATCCCATCGTTCTATTTATGAATATTCACAATAGGACACCCTACCCAGTAAGCGATGTTCGTATGGTAAAGGACTTACAAGAATACATAAATAAGACACGCTCTCTTATAATTGCACACGCAACAACAAGTACAAATACAAAAATTTTAATACCAAGTGGTTCTGTTGATATGCAAGACTTTGAACAAAGATGGGCACAACCCGGAGTAGCTATAGAAGTAGATATGGACCAAGGGGCACCTCAACCAATACAACCCACTCCTTTACCAAGTACTCTTTATCAAAACGAGCAAGTTGCTAAAACAGACATAGACCATCAACTTGGTTTGTATGAATTAATGCAAGGAAACGCTGAAGCGGCTCCTCACACTTATAAAGCCACAGTATCACTTGATGAATTTGGACAGAGAAAGATAAAGTCTAAATTGCAAGATATTGAAATGGCACTTGCAAGAGTAGCAAAAGTAGCTATGCCTATAATGCAACAATTATATAGAGCTGAAAAAGTAGTTAGGTTGGTCCAACCAAATAACTCTTTAAGTGAGATAGCAATTAATAAAAAGATTTATGATGATAAATCTGGAGAAGTAAGCGTTATGAACGATATCTCCAGAGGACAATTTGATGTAGTAGTAGTTACAGGTTCTACTTTACCAACAAATAGATATGCACAACTTGAAATGTATATGGATGCTTTTAAGAATGGAATTATTGATAAAACTGAAGTTCTTAAGAAAACAGAAGTATTTGACAAGGAGGGTGTATTGGAAAGAACTGATACTGTAGGCAAACTACAACAATCTGTACAGCAGATGGAAGAAAAGATTAAAGAATTAAAAGGTGACCTGCAAACAAGAGAGCGTGAAAACTATCACTTGAAGCAGAAAGCTGAATTAGAAAAATTCAAAGGCAAACTCGATACAATCTCAACCCAAGGCAAAGCCTCAGGCAGAATTTTCGAGAGTCGCTTGGATGACGTTCTTGGACAGGCTAAAGCCGGAGTTCGTGAAACGAACAAGGAAGCCAAACAACAATCCATACCCGATGCCAAGAAATCGGCTGGAGCAAAGTAAAGGAACTGAGTATGATAGAACAAGAAGTTACCCCTGAAGTAAAGGGCACTCCTGAGTCAGAACCAGTATTAGATGGTGCGAACCCATTAGAGGGATTTTTTAGAGCTAACGGAGTTGAAGAGGAGCAATCATCGGATGACCCATTCAATACGAATGAAATTAATCCAGATGTACCTGCACCTGAGCAACAAGCTGAGGCTCAACAAGAAACCCAAGATAACGATGAAAAACGTTATCAGTATTGGCAAAGTGAGGCTGATAAAGCTCGTAATGAAAATGCACAGATGGCACAACGTCTACAAGCATTAGAACAACAAGTTCAATCACCTCAGCCTACAGTAGAAGAACAAAAAGTAGAAGACGACAGGTCTTTTCCACCTCCACCGCAGAAGCCTTCAAAGCCTAGAGGTTTTAATAGAGCTGAAGCACTTGAGGACCCTAATTCTGAATCAGGTAGATATCAAGAAGATGTTGAAGAATGGCGTGACGAAATGGACGATTACAATAGATTACATACTGAATATAATCTAGCTTTGGTAGAAGAAGAGAAAGCCAAGATTCAGGAAGAGAGAGATAACATACTAAGGAATCAAGCTGAGCAACAACAAAGACAGCAACAGATGGGAGAGATTCATTCTCATTTAAAGAACCAATATCAAGCTAGTGACCAAGAAATAGCACAATTCGTAGAGATTATGGATAAGCCAGAATCGGTTACTATTGATAACTTGTTTAAATTGTATAGATTGCAGAGTGGTAATCAAACTGCACCTACACAACAAGCACCTTTAACTGAGACTGCACCGAATGAATCATTCGACCAAATGAAGAGAGCACAGCAAGTACCAACTAGTATGGGTGTAGTTCCTTCTCAAGGGAATAGTCAAGGGAGTCAGGAAGACAATATGATGGATTCTATGATTGATTCGTACAATAAACAGAACCCTTGGGGTTCATAAACAACAGGAGTAGACTATGGCAAACGTATGGTCTAGAAGTACAGGTGTAGCTCCGGGTGGCGTATCTATTGATGATAACCGCCGGATTTATAACTTTGGCGAAAGAGTCGCTGAGTTAGCACCTCAACAATCTCCATTTTTTGTTTATCTAAGCAAAGTCGCTAAAGAATCTACTGATGACCCAGTATTCAAGTTCCTTGAGCAACGTCATCAGTGGCAACGCCGTGACTTCGTATTAAAAACAGCTATTGGTTCTAGCATTGCCGCAGGTAGTGACAGTGCTGAATTAAAGTTAGTTTGTGGATATGACAAATTCGGAGTAGCAACAGCGGCAACTGCCGCACCACAATTCCTTGTAAAAGACCAAGTCGTAAGAGTTGGTGGCAAGGCTTTCAAAGTTAAATCTATTGAGAATGTAGGTACTGGATTAAACGCAACTTATGCGGCTGGTACAGTTGGTACTTATACATCAGTAAAGTTAACTGCATTAGAAGCATCAGGTGCAATATCTGCTGACGCAAAAGGTCAGATTATTGGTAGTGCATATGGTGAAGCAACAATCGACCCAGATGGATGGAAAGATGAGTTGTATACTAGAGAAGGATACTGTCAGATTTTTAAGACAGGTATTCAGTTGTTCTCTGGTACAGCTCTAGCCACTCGTTATAGAGGTCGTCCGGATGAATATCGCAGAGTCTGGTCAGGTAAGTTAATGGAGCACAAAATGGATATCGAACACGCTATGTTGTTTGGTGTTGGTGCCGCTGACGAATCTGGTTCAGGTCCTGTAAGATACTCACACGGGATTGTTCCTTACACTTTGGCAAATGGTAAGAATTATGCGTTTTCTTACGCTAATTCAACCTATGATACCTTCATTGATGCAATGGAGAATTTCTTTGCCCCTGAGACAGGAAACAGTGGTGACAAGCTAGTACTTGCTTCACGTAAGATACTTGCTTGGTTACAAAAACTAAGTGGAGATGGATTCTTGAAGAACACTGTTACTTCTAACTCTTATAAGTTAGATGTACAGAATATTCAAGGAGCTTTCGGACATCAGGTAACAAAAGTAAATACCATTTTTGGTAACTTACACTTTGTTGCTGAGCCGTTATTCAGAAACCACGACGAGAACATTGCGATTGCTATTGATATGGCAAATGTAAAGTATCGTCCATTAGCTGGTAATGGTATCTCAAGAGATACTCATATTGTCACTAATGTTCAGGATAACAATATGGACGGAAGAAAAGATATTGTAATGACCGAAGCTGGTCTTGAGATATCTCTTCCTGAGACACACGCTCTAATGACCTTTGGAAGTTAAGCGTAGGTAAGTTAAAATGGGGGGTCTTCGGACCCCCTATTAAAAGGATAATATGTCACTAACCAATAGAATAGCAAATTATACAAATAGCACGACAAGTGAGAATGTTACAGAGGCATTAACTAAAGGTATTGATTATACAGTATCTATAGTAGGTCAAGTTAATCCGGGTTTATTACCTGCTCTTGCTGAAGTAGTTACTGTTACTAACCAAACTTTATCAGTTGGTTATGACTATTATGTTGGAAATAAAGCAATTTTTATTTTAAAAGTTGAAAGAAGTGATGGTGTATCTACTTATAAACCTTGTCAACCAGTACCAGATTCACAAGCAAGAGATGCTTTTGATACAGCAAGTATTTATTATGCTTTAGCTGATAATCCTGTTTATTGGATATCTGAAAATAACAAACTATTTATGGCACCATTATGCGTTACTGGTACTAATAGAGGTTTTAAAATAACAGTAGTTACAGATGCTAGTGGAAGAACTGTAAATGATAGTAATGAAACTGTAACTAATATGCCAAATAATTTTATAGAATTAGTAGTACTACACGCATCTGAATCTATATTAATAGAAAGACTTGCAGATTTTAGAGCAAAGCTACCTACAGATTTAGATGCAGACACTACAATATTTGACCAGTTGCCAGATGTAGATTTAACAATTACAGATACATTCCCATCGGCTGAATATCAAGATGCTTTAGATAAAGCTAGAAATTTAATAGATGGAACTACAATGGGTGGTGATACAGAACCTGAAAGTGCCCAGTATTGGTTAGCAGACGAGGATGAAGATATGGTTGGTTCTACATTAAGTGTAGCTAGTCAAGAACTGTCAAGAGCACAAGCAATATTGGGTGAGTTTAATACTACAATAAATGCTAATGTCACAGTAAAAAGTCAAGAATTACAAGAATTTCAAGCTAATCTCCAAAAGAAAATGGGATTATTCGATAAGATAATACAAAAAATAACAGTAGATTATCAATGGACTCAGGGACAGTTGCAACTAATTTCTGGAAAAAAACAAGAGTTTATACAAGCTAATATTGGGAACGCAGGAATAAAAGATAATCCTGAGGAGAGTAAAGCTATATGAAACTAAAAGAAATGATTGAAAGAGTTCAACAACATCACCCAAGTATGGGACAAGTTGAAATAATTAGATACTTAAACGATGCTGTAAACGATATGGGTTTTAGAGCAGAAGTAGTAGAATCAGTAGATAGATTTAACACGGTAGCGGGGCAAAGAGTATATCCTCTAAAAAAACATATTATTAAAGTTAAAGCAGTTGATTATGACGACAAGGCAATTAAAAAATTAATTGGTAGACCTAAAGTCAGAGACTTGGATATATAATGGAAAGACAAAATGTTAATATAAGTCAGTACTTATGGTGGACAGAAAGAGATTCTGTCCTTATTGCATATTATGATGCTGGTACAGATAAATTTATATCTACTACAGAAATTAAAGCTGTAAACTTATTATATATACAACGACCAGATAAATTTTTAGTTCCGGGAGAAACTCCTGAAAGAGACGGGTTTACAACACACGCATCTAATGCGGTAGATGGAACTTATCTTGGTGCTGAATTAGAAGGCACTGATGAAACTCCTACAATGAAAGAATCTGATTATTTAAAACAAGAAACAGAATTACCAGAGCAGTTTCACGAAGCCTTGGTAAATCGTGTAATTGCAAATGGATACGAAAGAAAGGTTGAAACAATACCTTTATCACAACATTATATGGCTAAGTATGAAGTAGGGGTTAGAAAAGCAAAAGCATATGCTTTTAGAGGAAGAGATGGTTCTAGGTTAGCAATGAAACCAATGGATTTTTAAATGAGCACAGTAAAATTTAACGATATAAATATAGCATTTGATACTATAGCATATCCATTTAATAATATATTACTTGGTTTATTTGTAAAAGGGACAAAATCAGTTAGGGTTATTAAACCTGTATTTACTGCGTCTACTAAAGTTAGAAAACCAGTAGCACCTGTAGTTACTAGAGTATCTCAACCAGCTACACCAACATACACGAGGATATAATGGCAGGAAGTTTATCAAGTCCTAATTTAGTAAAGGATGTATATACTAAGTTAGTATGGTACAATACATCAGATGGAAAGTT
>CENL01054705.1_pt1 | contig 25889 bp, 26 predicted proteins | sample 530221 | NCBI WGS metagenome assembly CENL01 (sample SAMEA2619791, study PRJEB7988) | marine metagenome | isolation source: saline water (ENVO:00002010), including
CAGCGACCTCAACGCTGCGCGTCTACCAATTCCGCCACGACCGCACAGTCTTGACTTGGTGAGGGGCTATGTAGCGAAGCGGTTCAGGGAAGTGAAGAGGAAAAATCGGACGACCCTCACTTTTTCTGATTTTTTTCAAACGGCGGGCTTTGGCGCACAAATCGCGTGAAAAACGCTGGTCTCAGGCGGCGCAACGACGCGTGTCGGCGGGACAGGCCCCGACAACACAGGCGACGGCGTTACAAAAAAGGCCGCCCGCCGGACGACCTTTCAAGACAGAGAGCCTGCCGTGATTGGGGGGCCTATTCTGTAATCGAAAACGCGGGCAAAGCGGGACCAGAGGCCGGGACCACCGGAGCCGGGGCCGCACTCGCACCACCGTTCAAAGACATCGACGCTTTGCGCAACAGACCCGCACGCTCCACCTGCCCTGGCGCGAAGACCGCGGGCACGCCCGTTGCCAGGGCTGTGAGCGTATCCTCATACCACGCCTGCGCCAGATCGGGCCGCTGGGTGACACCGACACCTTGGCTCAAGTGATGGCCCAAAAGTTCGCCATAGGCGCGTTCGCCCACAGCCACCAACATCAGAGACGAGGCCAAAGCCACATCCATATTGTCGGTGCGGTAGCCCACGGAGAGACAGATTTTCGCCGTTCCCGCCAGTTGCGCCGGAGACATGCCGGCGTTCAGCACGAAATTCGAGGTCTCCGCCAAGACCGCATCACGCGGCTTGATCGAGAGGGCCGCGACCTGCGCCGCCATCGGTGGGGCGAGACCTTCGCATTGGGCGGCGATTTGGTCCGGGGTAAAGCCCTGAACCTTGGAAATCATCTCCTCGCCCTGCGAAATCGCATAGGTGCGCGCCAAGCAGAACTGTTCGTTCAGGGCCTGATTGGCATCCACCATGGAGGCCTCGGTGACGAACCCGCCGTTGGAATTGGTCAACAGGCTGACCTTGTTGCAATGCGACGCCAGCGATACCTGCGCGCCCGCACCAAGGAAGCTGGGCATGCTCGGCTCCGGCGTCGCCGCCGCGAAACTCGGCAGGGTGGCCGCAGCAGCAGCGGGCGCTTGCGGCGCAGGCATGACCGGGTTCACCACAGCGGCGGTGCCGGGCACGGTTGCCATCGTCGCGCCCCCTGCCCCGCCCGAAGCCATTTCAGAGCGGTACATTTTCAACAAACCGCGCGTGCCTTCAGGATTGGAGGCCACAAGTTGTGTGGTTTGATAGCCACCCGCTTGCGCGCGATTGTACGACGAGATCAAAAGCTCCTGCTCAAAAGGCGACAACTGGCCGGTGACCGGATAGCCAAGATAGACCTGATAGGCCGACACAGCATCGCGGGTCTTTTTACCAAGCTGGCCATCGACGGTACCCGCATTAAAGCCGAAATAATTGAGCGACGCCTGAATTTCTTTGCCCTCTTGCGTCGACGGCAAACGAGGGCGGGAATAGGTTGTGGTACTGGTTTTCTTTTTCGGTTGCTGACTGGCCGCGCCAAGAAGCCCTCCGATCACCGCACCAGCAATAAAATCGCCACCATCGGCCTGAACACGCGTCGTTGTGCCCAGCATCATCCCAGCCGCAAGCGCCGCCGATACAAAATGTTTGAAAGCTTTGTGTTTGGACATACTGGTCCCTCCCCGCCAAATGACTCACTAAACTCCTGTTAGGATAGCACACGCTTTCATGATCCAAAGGATTTATTCGCCGCCGCATTCCCGCAGCGCCTTCATTGCATATTCCGGGTTAGCAAATCGTAAGCAAAACACGAGTTTCCCCCTGCCGCCCCTTTTCTGTCCCTGCCGCACAAGATAAACCCGGACGCAGACCCCCAGACACACAGTCAGGCGCGAAGGATAGAGACATGGTGGAATGGCGCATTTCAGACGGGTTGACCGATTACATGTTCGCAGCCACTGAAATGGAAGCGCGCGCCGATGCCATCGCGCGCGGAGAGGCGGACGAGTTGATTTGGCTGTTGGAACATCCGCCTTTGTACACCGCAGGCAGCTCCGCCAAGCGAGAGGATTTGGTCGATCCGGACCGTTTCCCGGTCTATGACACAAGGCGCGGCGGACAATACACCTATCACGGTCCGGGTCAGCGGGTGGCCTATGCGATGCTCGATCTTAACACACGCGGCAAAGATGTGCGTAAATTCGTCGCCAATATGGAGGCTTGGGTGATCGCCGCTTTGGCCGAATTCAACGTCACGGGCGAAATCCGCGAGGGCCGTGTCGGCGTTTGGGTGGTGCGCGAGGACAAGCCCCTGACCCTCACCGGCCAAAAACCCGAAGACAAGATCGCGGCCATCGGATTGCGGATTCGCAAATGGGTGTCCTTTCACGGGCTGTCGATCAATGTCGACCCGGATTTGAGCCATTTCGACGGCATCGTGCCCTGTGGCATCCGCGAACACGGCGTGACCTCTCTGGTCGATCTGGGCTTGCCGGTGACGATGGAAGACGTGGATGTCGCCCTGAAACGCGCCTTTTCTGAGGTTTTTGGCGACTAAGCCCATATGGCGCGGGATGCGACATTGGTCGAAGGTGCGACAATACTGGACTGGCACAGCGGCCCAGACGCGCTATTGTGACCACTGGACACATGAATCAGTCGGGAGACACAACCCTATGACCAAACTTTCCGGGACCAAACTTTTTGCCCTCACAGCCGCCGCCCTGATGGCAACCTCCGCCGCCGCTTTCGCCGGTGATGCGGAAGCCGGCGCGAAAGAGTTCAACAAATGCAAATCCTGCCACATGATTGCAAGCGCCGATGAAACCATCATCAAAGGCGGCAAAACCGGCCCGAACCTGTACGGCGTGGTTGGTCGTCCGGTTGCCTCCTACGAGGGCTTCAAATATGGCGACGGCATCTTGGCCGTGGGCGCGACAGGTAAGGTTTGGGACGAAGCGTCTTTGATCGAATACGTCGCCGATCCGACCGCCTATATCGACACCCATGGTGGCTCTGGTCGTTCGAAAATGACCTTTAAACTGAAAGATGGCACCAACGTGGTCGCTTTTCTGGCCACCTTCTCGACGATGTCCGATGAGGGTGCATCTGACGAAGGCTCTGAGGCCACTGAGACCATGGACGATGACATGGATGAGACCAAGGGTCAGGAGCACAATCAAGAGGGCGAGCAGAAACAAGAAGGCGAACACACTCAGTCTGGCGCGTCCAACTGATCGAGCCTTTGCCTCGCGACAAGATCAAACGCCGCTCCTTTTGGGGGCGGCGTTTTTGCATGTAGGGATGCGCAACATATGCCCGGATCGCAACCACAAGCAATCCGCAGGCACGGCCAAATCAAGCCCCCAACCCCAGCCGCAAAGCCAGATTATAGCCCATCCCCCTCACCTCACGCATTTTTCTGTCTTCAAAACGCGTTGACTGATTGCTCTCGGGTTCGTGACCCTCTAAAACATATGGTAATTCCGCCCCAAGACTCCCCGCTAAGGGAACCGGCGGATGTGACGCATACACGCATAGACCACGCACAAATCGGGAGGACCGCATGGCAGACGCAGCCATCCACGGCCACGAACATGGGGACAACCGGGGCTTTTTCACCCGCTGGTTCCTGTCTACAAACCACAAAGACATTGGGATTCTGTACCTCTTCACGGCTGCCGTGGTGGGGTTCATTTCCGTCTGTTTCACCGTTTACATGCGCCTTGAGCTCATGGATCCGGGGGTTCAGTTCATGTGCCTCAACGAATCCGGCGAAGCCGCCGCGCGACTGATTTCGGGCTTTGGTGCCGAAAACTGTGCGCCCAACGGCCACCTTTGGAACGTCATGATCACCTACCACGGTGTCTTGATGATGTTCTTCGTGGTGATTCCGGCGCTGTTTGGCGGTTTCGGCAACTATTTCATGCCGCTGCAAATCGGTGCCCCGGACATGGCCTTCCCGCGCCTGAACAACCTGTCCTACTGGCTCTATGTCTGTGGTGTGGCTTTGGGGATCGCGTCGCTTTTTGCACCGGGTGGCAATGGCCAGCTTGGCTCTGGCGTCGGTTGGGTGCTTTACCCGCCGCTCTCCACCAATGAGGGCGGCTATTCCATGGACCTCGCGATCTTCGCGGTTCACGTTTCTGGTGCCTCCTCGATCTTGGGCGCGATCAACATGATCACCACCATGCTCAACATGCGCGCACCGGGCATGACCATGTTCAAAGTGCCGCTGTTTGCCTGGTCGATCTTTGTCACCTCCTGGCTGATCCTGTTGTCCTTGCCGGTTTTGGCGGGCGCAATCACCATGTTGCTCACAGACCGTAACTTTGGCACCTCCTTCTTCCAACCGGGCGGTGGCGGCGATCCGATCCTGTACCAGCACATCCTGTGGTTCTTCGGTCACCCCGAAGTGTACATCGTGGTTCTGCCGGGCTTTGGTCTGGTCTCCCACATCATCGCAACCTTCTCGAAGAAAGCCGTGTTTGGCTACCTTCCGATGGTTTGGGCGCTGATCGCGATTGGGGTTTTGGGCTTTGTTGTTTGGGCACACCACATGTACACGGTTGGTCTGTCGCTGACGCAGCAGTCCTACTTCATGATGGCCACCATGGTCATCGCGGTGCCGACAGGGGTGAAAATCTTCTCTTGGATCGCAACCATGTGGGGCGGCTCGATTGAGTTCAAAACACCGATGCTCTTTGCCTTCGGGTTCTTGATCCTCTTCACCATCGGCGGCGTGACCGGCATCGTCCTGTCGCAGGCTGGCATCGACCGCGCCTACCATGACACCTACTACGTCGTGGCGCACTTCCACTACACCATGTCGATGGGAGCAGCATTCACCATCTTTGCCGGGATTTACTTCTACATCGGCAAAATGTCCGGGCGTCAGTACCCGGAATGGGCCGGCAAGCTGCACTTCTGGATGTTCTTCATTGGCGTCAACCTGACCTTCTTCCCACAGCACTTCTTGGGTCGTCAGGGCATGCCGCGTCGTTACATCGACTACCCGGAAGCCTTCGCTTACTGGAACAAAATCTCGTCCTACGGCGCGCTCTTGTCCTTCGCTTCCTTCCTGTTGTTCATCGGCATCGTATTCTACACCCTGCTGGCCGGTCGCCGCGTGACCCAGAACAACTACTGGAACGAATACGCAGACACGCTTGAGTGGACCCTGCCCTGCCCGCCGCCGGAGCATACGTTTGAAACGCTCCCGAAGCAGGAAGACTGGGATCACCAGCATTCGCACTAAGCGGATCTGACGGATCAAAATAACAAAGGCCCCACTTCTCCGGTGGGGCCTTTTCTTTGAGTATTTTATCGCAGTAAAGACCGCCGGGCAGAGACGGGCACCACCTGCGCATCAGGGGGCTTTGCAGTCCTGTTGATGCCGCATAGACTTCCCAAAACACATATAAGAAACGCACATGCCCTACCAATGGACCCCGGACCATCACCGCCTGCCGCAGCGGGCCACTTCGGATGACGCGCCTTTGGTGCGGCTCGATCTGTGGCCGCATCGCAGCCTCAAGGGCAAAGGCTTTTCCGCCACCATTTGGCTGATGTTCTTCGGAGGGCTGATCCCGGTTGTGCCCTTTATCGGTACAATCGCGTTTTGGATTTTGCTGATCTTTATGATGACGGCTCTGGCGGCCCTTTGGCTGGCACTGAGGCGGTCAGATCGCGATCATCTGCGTGAAGAGCTTTTGATCTGGCCGGATCGCATCGCGCTGACCCATTGGCCCGCCAAGGGCAAAACGATGACCTGGGAGGCGAACCCCTATTGGGTGAAACTGTCGTTGCACCCGACGGAGGGGAAGGTCGAACAATACCTGACGCTGAAGGGCGGTGGCCCGGCACAGACGCGCGAAGTGGAACTTGGTGCATTTTTGACGCCCGAAGAACGCGCGCGCCTGCGCGATGATCTTGCGCTGGTTTTAGGGCAACTCAAGGACGGATCACGCGACACATCATAAGCCAAACGAAAAAGGCCGCCCAAAAGAGCGGCCTTTTCAAAGACAGAGCCTCAGGGGTTACCCCAATTTGGCTTTGATCTGTGCACCCACCGCGCCAAAATCCATCTGGCCGGTGTATTTCGTTTTCAGAGCCCCCATCACCTTGCCCATGTCGCGGATACTCTCCGCGCTGGTCTCAGAAATGGCATCAGAGATGGCCTGAGCCACCTCACCCTCTGACAATTGACGCGGCAAAAACTCTTCGATCACAGTGATCTCGGAACGTTCTTTTTCCGCCAATTCAAGTCGCGCGCCTTCTTCAAACGCTTTCGCGCTCTCTTGGCGTTGCTTGACCATTTTGCCAAGAATACCAAGCACATCCGCGTCAGACACGCATTCTTCTTTGCCCTCACCCCGAGCCGCGATTTCGCGATCCTTGATGGCCGCATTGATCAGGCGCAAGGTGGACAAGCGTTCGCTGTCCTTGTCTTTCATCGCCGTTTTCAATGCCGCATTGAGCCGGTTCCGCATATCCATATGGGCCTCATCCCTCATGATGTCGCAAGTGGACAACATAGCGAAAGACGCATCCGTTCTCAACCGTTGATAATTTCCGTAACCCATTGAAAACGCTACGTTACATAAAGTGACTGAAAATCCATCACCCGACCTTGACGCCGCCTGTCCCTTTCCTTAGGTTCCGGTGAATTTTGCCCACATCAGGAGAGTCGTGCCATGGCATCCGCTCAGTCGTCCGAGAAACCAACCGCGTGTCTGGCTTTGGCCGATGGCACACTCTTCTACGGTAAGGGGTTCGGGGCGACCGGAACCACCACCGCAGAGCTGTGTTTCAACACCGCCATGACGGGCTACCAAGAGATCATGACCGACCCGTCTTACGCCGGTCAGATCGTCACCTTCACCTTCCCGCATGTCGGCAACACCGGCGTCAACGCCGAGGATGACGAAACCGCCGACCCGGTTGCCGCGGGCATGATCGTCAAATGGGACCCGACCGAGCCATCGAACTGGCGCGCTCAAGAGGAACTTGGTCCTTGGCTTGAAAAACGCGGTCGCATCGGCATGGGCGGGATCGACACCCGCCGCCTGACCCGCGCCATCCGCCAACAAGGCGCGCCGCATGTTGCCTTTGCGCACGATCCCGCGGGCAATTTCGACATCGAAGCGCTGGTCAAACAGGCTCGCGCCTTTTCTGGCCTCGTCGGGCTTGATCTGGCCAAAGACGTCACCTGCGCGCAGTCCTATCAATGGGACGAAATGCGGTGGGCGTGGCCGGATGGCTTTCCGAAACGGGAAGGTAAAGGCTTTAAGGTCGTGGCGATTGATTTCGGCGCGAAACGCAACATCCTGCGGTGCTTGGCCTCGGCGGGCTGCGACGTCACCGTTCTGCCCGCTTCCGCCACTGCGGAAGAGGTCTTGGCCCATGCGCCCGACGGTGTGTTCCTGTCCAACGGCCCCGGCGATCCGGCGGCCACGGGCGCCTACGCCGTGCCGATGATCAAAGGCGTTTTGGACGCCGATCTGCCGGTGTTTGGCATCTGTTTGGGCCACCAAATGTTGGCTCTGGCTCTGGGCGCCAAGACGATCAAAATGAACCACGGCCACCATGGTGCCAACCATCCGGTGAAGGATCTCGACACCGGTAAGGTTGAAATCACCTCGATGAACCATGGCTTTACGGTGGATGCGCAAAGCCTGCCCAAAGGCGTGAAAGAGACCCATGTGTCGCTGTTTGATGGCTCGAATTGTGGCATCGCGGTCGAGGACAAGCCGATCTTTTCGGTGCAATATCACCCCGAAGCCAGCCCCGGCCCGATGGACAGCTACTATCTGTTTGAACGGTTTGCGGCAGCAATGGCGGCACGCGCTGGCGCCTGATCCAACCAGATTATGTCACGGAAAGGCGGGGTTCTCCCCGCCTTTTTGCGTTTATTTACCACATGTAAAGTCCTGGTTAACGCCTTATTAACCTTGCCTGATCAAACTTGTCCGCAAAGGTCTGGGGGTAAACCCGAGCCATTGGGACAGTTGCGTCAGGATGAATATTTAGATGTCCTTTGTCAGACATCCGCTTTTTTCAAACACAAAACTCCACACGGCGCCAGAGAATGCGACCGTGCCGGGATCTGACGCGCCCCGCCATGGTCCCCATAAACCCACACGCAGACCGATCGGACAAATCCTTGTCGATATGGGGGCGGTCGATCCCGGCGATCTGATCCGCGCCGCCGCCATGCGCCAACGCGAAGATGCGCGCATCGGCGATATTCTTTTGGCGCATGGCATGGTCGAAGAAGCCACGCTCTACCGCGCCCTGGCCCAGCAACACCACGCCATCGTCGCAGATTTTGATAAAACCGCACCAGACGTGCGCCTGATTGATATTCTTGGGGCGGATGAATGTCTGCGCCGCGGGCTTTTGCCATGGCGTCAGGTCGGCGGAACGGTGATCATCGCCTCGTGCCGCCCCGAACAATTCGAAGACCTGCGCCCGCGTCTGAGCGCGCTGTTTGGTCCGGTGCGGATGGCCGTGACCTCGGAAACCGCGATGCATGAGGCGCTGTTGCGTTCGCGCCAACGCAAACTTGCGCTCTGCGCCGAAACCCGCGTGGCGGCGCATGAAAGCTGTCGCGAAATGGACATCCGCAAACTGACGCGGATGGTGTCGTCTTTGGCGGTTTTGGGACTCATTCTGGCGCTTTTATCACCGATAAGCGCTGCGATCCTGTTGACCTCATGGGCGGTGTTGACCCTCGTCGTCTCCACCGGCCTCAAAATCGCTGCCGCTTTTGCTCAGGCCAGCACTGCGCGCACCCGGCAAAGCACGTTTAGCAGTCGCCGCACCAGAACCGCCCTGCCAACCGTGTCAATCATGTTGCCCCTGTTCAAAGAGCGCGAGGTCGCGACCCGGCTGATCAAACGGGTGTCGCGGCTGAGCTATCCACGCGAGCTTTTGGATATTTGCCTTGTGGTCGAAGAGGATGACACCGTCACCCAAGAGGCCATTGCCAGCACGGATTTGCCGCGTTGGATGCGGCAGATCATCGTGCCGCGCGGCGGGGTGAAAACCAAACCACGGGCGATGAATTTTGCCCTCGATTTCTGTCGTGGCTCGATCATTGGCATCTATGACGCCGAGGACGCGCCCGAGCCAGAACAGATTCATAAGGTCGTCGCCCATTTCGCCCAAACCGGACCAGAGGTCGCCTGTGTTCAGGGCATTCTGGACTTTTACAACGCCCGCACCAATTGGTTGTCGCGCTGTTTCACCGTCGAATATGCGACATGGTTTCGGGTGATTTTGCCGGGCTATGAGCGTATGGGGCTGGCCGTCCCATTGGGCGGCACCACCTTGTTTTTCCGCCGCGAGGCAATCGAGGAACTGGGCGGATGGGACGCGCACAACGTGACTGAGGATGCCGATTTGGGCATCCGCTTGGCGCGCCACGGCTACCGCACCGAATTGTTGCATACGGTGACAGAGGAAGAGGCCAATTGTCGCCTCTGGCCTTGGGTCAAACAGCGCTCCCGCTGGCTCAAAGGCTATGCGATGACCTATGCAATGCACATGCAAAATCCACGAAAACTCTGGCGTGACCTCGGTGCATGGCGGTTTTTCGGGGTTCAGGCGCTGTTTCTGGGCGCTTTGTCGCAATTTGTACTGGCACCGTTTCTGTGGTCGTTCTGGCTCTTCCCCTTGGGCCTGCCACATCCATTACGCGGGATTTTACCCCATGATGTCTTGGTCGGTTTGGGCGCAACTTTCCTCCTGTCCGAAGTGGTGACGGTCGCTGTGGGCATGGTGGCGACCTCGACCTCGAAACACAAATGGCTTTGGCCCTGGGTGCCGACGCTGCATTTCTATTATCCACTGGCCACTTTGGCTGCGCTCAAAGGGCTGTGGGAGATGGTGACCAAGCCCTATTATTGGGACAAAACCGCCCATGGCGTGCATGATCTGGGCTTTCACGAAGATGAGGCGGAGACCGCCGCAGCCCTCAGCCCGGTGTCCCCAATGCCCCATCCCGCGCCCTTGATGCTTGGCCCGGCGCACCGCATCGCTGCGAGCGCATCGGGTGCAGCCACCCCGCAAAAATCCGCCCACCCGCTGATCCTCTATCCCGCTGACAAACCCAGGCAAAACAGCCAGGAGATCGGTGCAGATCGCGTCCGGGCCTTTGGGGAGGCTCCTAGAGCCTTTGTGTTTGAGCGCCTTGAACAGGATGCGTCGGGGTCAGTGCCCCGGCCGGGGCGGCGTCTGACCTTTGGGCTTGATTTTGAGGGCACCTCCAACACCCCCGCGCTGCGGCGCGCGTTGGAGGCGGCGGCGGTGGCGTTTGACCCCGAACGTCTGCGCCCGGCACCGAAGCCAGACCCAAAGCCAGACTCCGAAACCGTGCGTCCAGATCACACCGAAACCGTCCTAGCCTTGCCGCATCAGATCAAAGACCCGACCCCCCGCATCCCGGTCAACTCAGCGGGCGCGCCCGAATGGGCGCATATGGCAGCCTTTGTTGAGGTGCCTGCGTTCCTTCCAACCACGCCCGCCATAGAGCCACGTCGTATGAGCGGAACCTCTGGGGATCCGGAGGAGGCGTGAGGGTTAACGCACCTTATCGGCGTCGATTTTCAAGCGGGTCACAAAGGCCTTTGAAATATGCTCAGACAGCGCCTTATGCGCAGCGTCACCATCATGCGCTTCAATCGCGGAAACGATCTGATCATGTTCCTTGATCGCCTCCTCGCCCCGGCCTTCGGCGGCCAAAGAGGTGGTGGCGAGCAGGGCCATGGAGCGGTGCACCAGATCAAGCTGTTGCACCAGATAACGGTTGTGCGAGGCAAGGTGGATTTGTTTGTGAAACCGGCGATTGGCCCGTGACATAGCGTCGGGTTTGCCGATCAAGCTGCGATCCTCTTCGACCATATCACGCAGCACCCGCACCTCTTCTGAGGTGGCATGGCGCGCCGCAAGGCGGGCCGCAAGGCCCTCAAGTTCGGTGCGCACCACATAAAGATCCGCCATCTGATTGTGATCCAATGAGGCCACAATCAGTGAGCGCCCATCCCGCGTCAGCATGGATTGGGTCTCCAACCGCTGCAACGCCTCACGAATCGGAGTACGCGAGACGCCAAAGCGGTCGGCCAACTCACTTTCAACAAGCCGGTCCCCCGGTCGATACACTCCGGTGTCGATGGCATCGAGGATCAGCCCATAAGCGTCCTTTTGCCCAGCGCGCGGATCTTTCATCATGTGCCTCTCAGGTCAACAGGGGGAGACCATAGACAGCCCTGCCCCCCACGATCAAGCGCTAACATCGTCGCATGGCACCCATTTTAGCCCCGTAAGCCGATATCACGCCCGACCTTTGCGGATGTCCCGTCTTGCGCCCCGCGCAGACTGAGCCTAACAGGATGCCATGGTAGCTGATCAATTTTCTCACGTGAACACATGGGTCTTTGACCTCGATAATACGCTTTATCCGCCAGAGGCCGCGCTTTTTGCCCAGATCGAGGTCAAAATGGCCGATTGGGTGGCGCGTGAATTGGGCGTGAGTTTAGAGGCGGCCAATGCCTTGCGCAGCGCGTATTGGCGTGACTATGGCACCACCCTCTCGGGGATGATGGCCAAACATGGCACCGACCCGCTGCCCTATCTCACCTATGTCCATGACATCGACTTTTCCGGCCTGCAGCTTGATGCCGAGCTCAAAGCGGCGATCACCGCCCTGCCCGGACGCAAAATCGTTTACACCAACGGCTCCGCCCCCTATGCCGAGCGGGTGTTGGAGGCGCGCGGGTTGACCGGGATTTTCAACGCCGTCTACGGCATTGAACACGCCAAATTTCATCCCAAACCTCTGGCCGAAGCCTTTGACACCGTGCTGACCCTCGATGGGGTCGCCCCCAACACGGCGGCGATGTTCGAAGACGATCCGCGCAACCTCAAAGTCCCGCATGATCTGGGGATGAAGACCGTCTATGTTGCCCCCACGCCGCTTGATCCGCCCGCACCCCATATTCACCACCACACCGACAATCTGTCGGCCTTTTTGCGTGCGCTCGTCGGCTGAATTCTCGCAAAGCGTCAAGAGATCCGTGTCAGGCATTGCCTGCGCCCATATGCCGCGCGGCATCCCGCCACCGTGACCTGATCTGCGCTGCGCCCTATCTGACAGCTTCATTCAAAACGCAGCTGAACACAGCGCCCCCCGGAGATCGCACATGTCTGATACCATCCTTGATCAATCCTCCTCCCATCACGAGGACGGCGTGGCCTCTCCACGCGGCGTCCTGTTGTTTTTGCTCTTCGTGCTCGTCGTGATCGCGGCAATTGTCTATGGCATGTTCGCCATCGGCCCATGGGTGCTTGGCGTGAGCGCGCTGGCGACGGTTCCGGTGATCTATGTTGTGTTGATCTTGCTCACCACAGGCAAATAAGCGGCGAAATGAATCGTCCTCCTGCGCGGCGCATGAGTTTCCCCTGAGACAGCCTGTCCCTTGGACAATCCCCGCCTTTGCGCCTATCTCTTGGCTATGCCCATAGAGCGGGCGCAAAGGAGATGATCATGCCGACCCAATCCCCCTCGTTTCCACCCCGCGAAACCGTGGATGTTTTGGTCTCAGGCGGCGGCATCGCCGGGATGATCGCGGCGGCGGCCTTTGGCGCTTCCGGGTTCAAAACCCTGATGATCGACCCGACCCCGCCAATCACCAGCGGCACAGAGGACCGATCCGATCTACGCTCCACCGCATTTTTACGCCCCGCGCGCGATCTCTTTGCCCGGATTGGCATTTGGGAGGCGCTTGCCCCTCACGCCACACCGCTTGAGGCGCTGCGCATCGTCGACACGTTAGGACAACCGTCCGACATCCGCGCCGAGCGTCAGTTCGAAGGCCGCGAGACCGGCGATGAACCGTTTGGCTGGAATTTTCTCAACTGGGTGATCCGGCGTGAGCTTTTGAAAGCGGTGCCCAACATCCCCAATGTCGACATGCGCTATGGCACCGGGTTTCAATCCATGCTCACCCGCACCAATGAGGCGATCGTCACCCTCACCGATGGCACACAGGTGCGCGCCAAATTGGTCGTTGCCGCCGATGGCCGCAATTCCCCGGTGCGTGAGGCGGCGGGGATTGGCGTCAAAACCACGCGCTATGGCCAAAAGTCGCTGGCCTTCACCGCCACGCATGATCTGCCGCATCACAATGTTTCGACCGAAATTTACCGCGAAGGCGGCCCTTTCACCATGGTGCCCTTGCCAGACATCGACGGCAAACCCGCCTCGGCGATTGTCTGGATGAACAAGGGTCCCTATGCCACCGAGCTTTTGACCATGGAGCCTGAGGCGTTCAACGCCGTGATGACCACCCGCTCGGCCGGGCTGTTTGGTCAACTGACCCTGGCCTCCGGGCGCGCGATCTTTCCGATCATCACCCAAGTGGCCGAACGCCTGTCGGGCGAACGCGTCGCAGTCATCGCCGAGGCCGCACATGTGCTGCCGCCGATTGGGGCGCAGGGGCTGAACACCTCGCTCAACGATCTGGGCGAACTTTTGGCACTGGCCGAGACCCATCGCACGGATTTGGGCGGACAGGTCATGTTGGACGCTTACGCCAAAACCCGCCACCGCGACATCACCGCACGCGCCAAAGTGGTCGATCTGTTCAATCGCGTCACCCGTTCGGAAAGTGACATCTTGCAAGCGCTGCGCCTGTTGGGCCTGAAAGCCGTGCATGACGTCAAACCGCTGCGGCACGGCGTGATGAAAGCGGGGCTTGGGCCAATTTAACCCGCGCGCGCCTTTACCGTGATCCAAATACTCAAACGGCGCGCCTTTCTCCAAGGGCGCGCCGTTTTTTATTTTATACCAAAGGCTTATTTCGCCAAAACCGCATCCAATGCCGCCTCAAGACGGGCCACAGACGCATCCACGTCATAGAGCTTATCCAGACCAAACAGCCCCAACCGGAAGGATTTATACTCCGGCCCCTCATCGCATTGCAGCGGCACGCCAGCGGCGATTTGCATCCCCAATGCCGCAAAGGCCCGGCCCGATTGAATCTCGGGATCATCGGTGTAACAGACCACCACGCCCGGCGCCTCAACGCCTTCTGCGGCGACCGATTTGAAGCCCCGCGCGCTCAACAGGGCGCGCACCCGGCGGCCCTGCTCCCATTGCGCCTCAGACAGTTTGGCAAAGCCGTAGGCTTTGGTCTCCAACATGGCATCGCGAAAGGCGCGCAGCGCGTCCGTGGGCATCGTCGCGTGATAGGCGTGACCGCCCGCCAAATAGGCCTCCATGATGGTCAACCATTTGCCCAGATCAATCGCAAAAGACGAGGATTGGCGCGATTTCACCACCTCGATGGCGCGCTCAGACAGCATCACCAACCCGGCAGACGGCTGTGCCGACCAGCCCTTTTGCGGCGCGGAGATCAACACATCGACCCCGGTCGCTTTCATATCGACCCAGGCACAGCCCGAGGCGATACAGTCGAGCACCATCAACCCGCCCTCTTCATGCACCGCGTCGGCCAAGGCGCGGATATAGCCATCCGGCAAGATCATGCCAGAGGCGGTTTCCACATGCGGCGCAAAGACGGCGGCGGGTTTGAGCGCGTGAATTTCGGCCACGGCCTCTTCCAATGGGGCGGGAGCGAAAGGCGCCGTGATCTCATTGCCGGTGCGACGGGCTTTGAGCACGGTCTGCGATTTCGGGATCGCGCCCGTGTCAAAAATCTGGCTCCAGCGGAAGGAGAAGAAGCCATTGCGGATGACCATCACGTCCTCACCACCGGCGATCTGGCGCGCCACGGCCTCCATCGCATAGGTGCCGCCGCCGGGAACGACCACGGCGGTGTCGGCATGATAGACCTCGCACAGGGTGGCGTGGATGTCGGTCATCACGGTTTGAAAGGCTTTCGACATGTGGTTGAGCGAGCGATCAGTGAAGACCACGGAAAATTCCATCAACCCATCGGGGTCGATATCAGAGCGCAATGCGGGCATGATGCCTCCTTAAAGTCATATCAATCATATCAAACGGTGCCAAAGCGACACATTTGGCGGTCCGTTCGGGGACTGGGCGCACAAACGTCTGGACAAGTGCCCTAAGGTTCACAACACTTGCCCAAGCGTCACGCCACGGATCGGGCCAAAAAGAGCACCGGACGGGCGAAAACACAAGCGGTTCAAACCGCATCGGCGCATTGAGGCAGATCCGGGTTACAGACCCAAACCAGACAGGCAGAGCAGTCATGCCAACAGAGAATCTAATTGTGATGGGGTCCTCCCTCATCAACAATCCGATTGGCTATTCCCAGGACCCTTGGGGAAACGCCAATGACGGGGCCTATATCACCGGCGGCGACAGCGTTTTTGACGACGATGACGTGATCGTTTTCACCGTGCAAAAGGTCAACCATGACGGAACGTTTGACAACCAGACCCAGATCATGGGGATCGAGGTCTATGACAATGCCGCCGACTATGTGAATGGCGTCCCCAAATACACCTATGAGCTGGAAAAAACCGGAGGATGGGGCTGGGGGAACAACACAGGCAGCGGCGATGTCTCCACAAGCGTGCACAATATGGGCGATGCCTATCTGCATTTCCCCGCCGATGGCTTTGTCAGCTCAGACCCCGGCGCGCCGGATCTGGACTATCTGTTTTTGGCGCCGGGCGTGGATTTATCCGAAGCCTACCCGGTTTGGCTCTCGCATGAGCAAGCCATCGACTATAATGAAGACGGCTCCATTGCAGGCAGCGAGGTCGGCGACGGGGTCTTTACCACCGGCAACAACCTGTTTGCCGAAAATGAAATTGCCGCCGCGATTTGTTTGACCCGCGGGACGTTGATTGACACGCCCGAGGGGCCAAAATTTATCGAGACCCTGAGCGAGGGCGATCTTGTACATACCCTCGATGAGGGGCCGCAACCGATCCGCTGGATCGGATCGCGCCGCGTCGAGGCCACAGGCACACTCGCCCCGATCCGCATCAAAGCCGGTGCTTTGGGCAATTTCCGTGACCTCACCGTCTCGCCCAACCACCGGATGATGATCCGTGGTCCGAAAGCCGAAATGCTGTTTGGCGAACGCGACGTCTTGGTGGCGGCGAAACATTTGGTCAATGATGACACGATCCGCTGCGTGCCCGGTGGCACCGTGGACTATTTCCACATGCTGTTTGACCGCCACCAAATCATCTTTGCCGAAGGCTGTCCGACCGAAAGCCTCTACCCTGGCCAAGAGGCCTTGGGGGCGGTGGACCCGGCGGCACGGGCCGAGATTTTGGCGCTGTTTCCCGAATTTGAACACGGGACACAGCACACCGAACTGTCGCGCTATGAATTGAAAGCCTGGGAGGCACAGGCGCTTCGACACGCGAGCTGACACTTGCCCCTGACTGCGGCTGCGTTTAGAACGCAGGGCAACAGGATACGCAGGGAGCCGCGACATGCTCGATCATCTCGAATTCACCACGCCAAAGCCGAAAGTCATTTCGGGGGCAAAAGACGACTGGGAACTGGTGATCGGGATGGAAATCCACGCTCAGGTCGCCTCCAAATCCAAGCTGTTCTCTGGCGCTTCGACGAAATTCGGCAATGAGCCGAACTCGAACGTCTCTTTCGTGGACGCGGCCATGCCCGGCATGTTGCCCGTGATCAACGAATTCTGCGTCGAACAAGCGGTGCGCACGGGGCTGGGCCTCAAAGCTGAGATCAACCTGTTCTCCGCCTTTGACCGGAAAAACTATTTCTACCCGGATCTGCCGCAAGGCTACCAGATTTCGCAGCTCTATCACCCGATCGTGGGCGAAGGCGAAGTGATCGTCGATATGGAACCTGGTGTGGCCCGTTTGGTGCGCATCGAGCGCATCCATTTGGAACAAGACGCTGGCAAATCCATCCATGACATGGACCCGACCATGTCCTTCGTCGACCTGAACCGCACCGGCGTGGCCTTGATGGAAATCGTGTCCCGCCCCGACATTCGTGGCCCCGAAGAAGCCGCCGCCTATGTGCTGAAACTGCGCCAAATCCTGCGCTATTTGGGCACCTGCGACGGCAACATGCAAAACGGCAACCTGCGCGCCGACGTGAACGTCTCTGTCTGTCGTCCGGGCCAGTATGAAAAATATCAAGCCACTCAAGATTTTGGTCATCTCGGCACCCGCTGCGAGATCAAAAACATGAACTCGACGCGGTTCATCCAGATGGCGATTGATTACGAGGCCCGGCGTCAAATCGCGATCCTGGAAGATGGCGGCACGGTCGATCAAGAGACCCGTCTCTATGACGCCGACAAGAACGAAACCCGCTCGATGCGCTCCAAAGAAGAGGCACATGACTACCGCTATTTCCCCTGCCCCGATCTGCTGCCGCTGGAGATCGAACAGGAATGGGTGGATGACATTGCGAAGACCTTGCCCGAATTGCCCGACGAGAAAAAGGCCCGCTTTGTCAAAGAGTTCGGTCTGTCCGAATATGACGCAAACGTGTTGACCGCCGACACCGCGAACGCCAGCTATTTCGAAGGCGTGGCGGCGGGCACCGACGGCAAACTGGCCGCGAACTGGGTGATCAACGAGCTGTTTGGCCGTCTGAAAAAAGACGACAAAGACATCGAAACCTCACCCGTCTCCCCCGAACAACTGGGCGGCATCGTCAAGCTGATCAAATCCGGCGACATCTCCGGCAAGATCGCCAAGGACCTGTTTGAGATCGTCTATACCGAGGGCGGCAACCCGGCCGAGATCGTTGACGCGCGCGGCATGAAACAGGTCACAGACACCGGCGCGATTGAAAAAGCGGTCGATGAGGTGATCGCCGCCAACCCCGGACAGGTCGAAAAAGCTCAACAGAACCCGAAACTTGCGGGTTGGTTTGTGGGCCAAGTGATGAAAGCCACAGGCGGCAAGGCCAATCCTGGTGCAGTCGATGCGCTGGTCAAAGCCAAACTCGGCCTCTAAATCACCCCTCCATCAAAGGCATAAAGGCGTCCCTCATGGGCGCCTTTTTTTTCATAAACTCGCCCTTAACTCTCGGGGGAGTAGCTTGGGGCGCATGGAAGGAGCCCATCAAGTCCCATTACGAGTATAAAGCCATCCCTGCCCCGCATGACAGCGAAGCCACCTCCGCCTCGCAAACCCCTGAGGCGCGATTGGCCGACGCGGTGACCGTGCGGCTCAATGCCATGGCGAAAGAGGGCTGGACCTATCTGCGCTCGGACGCATTCACCCTCACCGGCGTGGCGGGCAAACAGGCGGTGTTGGTGTTTCGGCGCGAAAGCGATTTCGGCATGTTTGGGCAGGACAAACCCAGTTTTGGCACCTTCGGGCCAGAAGCCGCCGAGTGAGGCCAATAGGGCTTGGCCCATGCCTTGACCTCCGGTGCCCATCCGCTAAACCTGTGCCGCAACGACGCGCCGCCCAACGCGGTCGCCACAGGAGACGCATATGCCCCTTTATGAGTACCTCACCGTGCCCGCCCCGCGCAAAGGCGAGAAAACCAGAGGTGCGAAAACCTCTGAGGCCCGGATCGCGCTGGCAATGCAAAGTGTGCTCAATGAAAAGGGCGCTGAGGGCTGGGAGTATATCCGTGCCGATCTTTTGCCGATGGAAGAGCGCTCCGGGCTGACCTCAAAAGCGATCACCTATCACACGGTTTTGGTGTTTCGCCGGGAACGCGGTGCGAATGCCGTGGCGACGGTCTCGACGACGGAACAGGCCGCCGTGCAACCGCGCAAATCCCCGGTCGCGGACCGCACCACGCCGCCGCCCTCTGTGCCCTTTCCGGCCCATGCCGAAAAAGGCGCGGGCGCAAATGCCCGCCGCCTCTCGCCCGAGGTGGCCGACGAGATCGCCGAAGACCGTGAATCATAATCCCGCGCTCACACATCCAGATCCAGCGCCAGCGCATGAATGCGCGGCACCAAATCGCCGAGTGCTTTGTGCACCATCCGGTGGCGCGCCACCCGCGATTGTCCGGCGAAGGCCTCTGAGCGGATCATCACATTAAAATGCGTCTCCCCCGCCCCGCCGGGATTTCCGGCATGTCCGGCATGTGAGGCGCTATCATCTTCGATCTTTAAGGTTTTTGGCGCAAAGGCCGCCTGTAACCTGACGCGCATTTCATCGGAAATTGTCATCTCTCTCTCCCAGTTTTCGGCCCCAAGGCCTTTCCCATTTTGCATTCTTCATCTAAAGTCCTGCGTCCGAGTCGAAAAGGTTGAGGCACATGGATAAAAACGATCCCTTCGGTTTTGATATGTCAGTCACGTCATCAAAAAAGAACAAACGTGGTGGCAGACGCGGCATGTCCGGGGCATTTGAGACCTCTAAACGGGTCTGCGAACATGACGGATGTCAGGAAGCGGGCCAATATCGCGCGCCCCGTTCGCCTGATCATTTGGACGAGTATAAATGGTTTTGTAAGGACCACGTGCGCGAATACAATTTGAAATGGAATTTTTTCACCAACGCCACACCGGAAGAAATGGACGAGCAAATCAAAGCGTCCCAAACCGGCGAACGTCCGACCAAGCCGTTTGGCAAAAAATCGGTCGAACAGAGGGCGTGGGAACGTCTTGGTATTGATGATGCTCATGAGGTGCTGGGCGAAAACGCGACGCAGAACCCGGGCAAATCGGACCCGGCGGCCTCGACGCGCAAACTGCCGCCGGTGGAGCGGCAGGCGATTGATATTTTGGAGGCCAAGGACCATTGGACCAAGGCCGAAATCAAGAAACAATATCGCGCTTTGATCAAAGTGCTGCACCCGGACGTGAACGGCGGCGATCGCTCGCAAGAGGAGCAGTTGCAACAGGTCGTCTGGGCCTGGGATCAGCTCAAAGAGAGCCGTTGGTTTAAGTAAACTATAGGGTCCAGACTGGGTCAAAACAGCCTCAAAATAGAAAAAGCCGCCTCACATGGGGCGGCTTTTTTGACGGCGTAAGGCGTGGTTTTAATGCGCCGCGCCCGCTTTTTTGCCCGTCACCAAACGGATCAAAGGGTTGATGATCCGGGCCACAATGGGGATAAGGATCAGGCCATAGATCAGCCCAAGGATGCCATCGAAAAACGCCGTCACGACCCAAGCGATAAAGCCGGATGCCCCGACAAAGGCATGCGCGGCGAGTTCGGCGATGTGGTGGATGTCCTCATAGGGATGCGGCTGGCCCAATTCGGACAGGCCATGGATCACGATGGACCCGCCGACCCAAATCATCGCGGCGGTGCCGACAATCATCAAAAGGGTCATCAGGATCGGCATGAATTTCACGATCCCGCGCCCCAAAGCCCGCGTCACGGACAGCCGCCCAACCCGTGCCAACCACAGGCCGACATCATCGGCTTTGACGATCAAAGCGACGCTGCCATAAACCACCACGGTGATGATCACCCCTGCAAGCCCCAAGGTGAAGGCGCGAAAGACGAGACTTGCAGAGGGATCAAGGGCCGCCAAAATGATGGTCATGATCTCGGCGGAAAGGATGAAATCGGTCTTGACCGCGCCCGCCACTTTGGTGGCTTCGAGATGGGCCGGATCGCCTTGCTCGGCAGGTTGGCCATCGGCATGAGGCGCATGGGGTTTGAACAGGTGATAGACCTTTTCCGCCCCCTCAAAACACAAATACGACCCGCCGAGCATCAACAAAGGCGTGACCATCCATGGCGCGAAGGCTGACAAGAGCAACGCCAGAGGCAAAAGGATCAGCAATTTGTTGCGGATCGAGCCAAGGGCGATTTTGCCGACGATCGGCAATTCACGCGCGGCGGCGAAGCCATGGACGTATTTCGGCGTCACGGCGGCGTCATCAATCACCGCGCCCGCCGCCTTGGCCGAGGCTTTCGCCGCTTGGCCCGCCACATCATCGACCGAGGCCGCCGCCACTTTGGCGATGCCCGCCACGTCGTCTAATAGTGCCAAAAGGCCGCTCATACCTGTGTCCCCGCTTCAATCTTACATTTGAGGCTATGTAGTCATGAATGCGCTCACAGGCAAACCCACCCGCAAACCCAAGTGCAAAAAAGCGGGACGCCCCAAAGGACGCCCCACCCGCATGATCCCCGAAGGGAGACCTCATTCAAAGTGCCGCGCTTACATCGCCGGCAAAAGCACCTTGTCGATCACATGGATCACACCGTTCGATTGATCAACGTCAGCGATGGTCACAGTGGCCGCGTTGCCCTGTTCGTCTTCGATCATCACCATACCGTCTTTGACCATGGCTTTGAGCGTACAGCCGCCCACGGTCGGCACATCATGCACGCCACCGTCATCTTCGATCATGCCCACAAGGGCTTCGGACATCACATCAGCGGCAACCACATGGCAGGTCAGAATTTTGGTCAACTGATCTTTGTTTTCCGGCATCAAAAGCGTTTCAACCGTGCCCTCGGGCAAAGCGGCAAACGCGTCATTGGTCGGGGCGAACACGGTGAACGGACCTTCGCCAGCGAGCACATCCACGAGACCTGCGGCCTGGACAGCGGCGACCAGAGTGGTGTGATCGGCGGAGTTCACAGCGTTTTCCACGATGTTTTTCTCGGGGAACATCTCAGCGCCGCCGACCATCGGGTTTTTCATGCCATGGTCGTCCGCAAAGGCGGTGGTGGCGAGAAGAGCGGCAGTGGCAGCGGCAAAAATTGTGCGTTTCATCATAAGTCTCCCTTAAGAACACGCCCCGACCCAGTGTCGAGGTTATAAGGGGTACGGGGCGGATCACCGCATGGATCACCACGCGCCCTTCACGTTCAGTCACACAGGCGTGAGGTGTTTTTGTGCGCCACCTGGCATTCTGAGCGCTGGCCCACGCCCCCGCGACGCCTCGCCCCTTGCACCTGACGCGCCGATAGGGCACGAAGTCACCTAAAGCGTTTTGCCAAAGCCCTGCGAGACCGGTGTGCGGCGGAACAGTTAAGTGAACACATAAGAAAACGGGCCGAACCATGGACGCGAACGCAAAACCGACCGAAACCATTTCTGTACGCGATGTCTTTGGCATTGATACTGACATGACCGTAAAAGGCTTTGCCGAGCGCCTCGACCGCGTGCCGGACGAAGACCCGACCTATAAATTTGACCCGGATACGACGCTGGCGATTCTTGCGGGCTTTGCCCACAACCGCCGCGTGATGATCCAAGGCTACCACGGCACCGGCAAATCGACCCATATCGAACAGGTCGCCGCCCGGCTCAACTGGCCTTCAGTGCGCGTCAACTTGGATAGCCACATCAGCCGGATTGACCTGATCGGCAAAGACGCGATCAAACTGCGCGACGGCAAACAGGTGACCGAATTCCAAGAGGGCATTCTGCCCTGGGCCCTGCGCAACCCCTGCGCCATCGTGTTTGACGAATATGATGCGGGCCGCGCCGATGTGATGTTTGTGATCCAACGGGTGTTGGAAGCCGATGGGAAGCTGACGTTGATGGACCAAAACGAGGTGATCACCCCGCATCCGTCCTTCCGCCTCTTTGCCACCGCCAACACGGTTGGCCTTGGCGACACCACCGGGCTGTACCACGGCACGCAACAGATCAACCAAGCGCAGATGGACCGTTGGTCTTTGGTGGCGACGTTGAATTATCTCAGCCATGACGCCGAAGCGAATATCGTTTTGGCCAAATGCCCGCATTACAACACCGAAAAAGGCCGCCGCGACATTTCGCAGATGGTGACCGTGGCCGATCTGACCCGCACCGCGTTCATGAATGGCGACCTCTCGACCGTGATGTCGCCGCGCACCGTGATCACCTGGGCGCAGAACGCCGAGATTTTCCGCAACATCGGCTATGCGTTCCGCCTCACCTTCCTCAACAAATGCGATGAGTTGGAACGTCAGACCGTGGCGGAATTCTACCAGCGCTGTTTTGACGAAGAATTGCCGGAATCGGCGGCCTCTGTCGCAAGCTGATAGCGCGTCTTTTAAAACATGAGACTGAAACGGGCCCCTCCTGGGGTCCGTTTTCTTTTGTCCGTATGGAGGTCTTGTATGGGGGCTCTTGTCCTGTGCCGATATCTCGCTTACACAAGATAGTTACGTTATAACGTAACGATTCCAATTCGAGTTTAACGACACAAAGAAAGAGAGTCCCACGAATGCACCGCATGAGTTCGAATACGATCACCGCACTGGCCGCCTCCATTCTGTTGATCTTCGCCACACCAACTATGGCACATGATGCCAAATCCCACGATGCAAGCCCGGAACACGCCCACACCCATGACGTGGATCAAGACATCTACAACGGCTATTTTGAGGACTCTCAAATCAAAGATCGCCCGCTGTCCGATTGGGCCGGGGCATGGCAATCGGTCTACCCTTACTTGCAGGACGGAACGCTTGACCCTGTGATGCAACACAAGGCCGAACAGGGCGACAAAACCGCCGACGCCTATCGCAGCTATTATGACACAGGGTACAAAACCGATGTGGACCATATCGACATAGACGGCAACACGGTGCGCTTTGTCCGTGATGGGAAACCCCTTTCGGCCCAGTATGAAAGCGATGGCCACGAAGTCCTCACCTACGCCAAGGGAAACCGGGGCGTGCGCTACATCTTTGAGAAAACTGACGGGGATGCGGCAGCCCCAGCGTATATTCAGTTTAGCGATCACCGAATTTCTCCCGCAAGCGCCGATCACTACCACCTCTATTGGGGCAATGACCGTGCGGCCCTCCTCAAAGAAGTGACCAACTGGCCGACATATTACCCGGCCTCAATGGATGGCGACGCGATCGTCCATGAAATGCTCGCGCACTAATGGCAGCCCCATGACATAAAGCCCTCTGGCCCACATCGCGCGCATCGCGGTGTGGGCGTTCAGAGACCGGCCTTGACACAAACCAGATCACCTCATCAAACGTATATACGTCCGATAGACAAAAATGGCTTGTCACGACTCGCCTGTCGCGCTTACGTTATTGTAACGTTTTTGCGACAAAGTGAGGCTATGACACAGAGAGTCCACAGAGTTATCCACAGGCAAGCCCGCACATCCCTTGCCACCATGAGCGCCCTTTTGAGCGCGCTCAGCCTCTGTGTTGCGGCCCCGGTTCAGGCCCTGCCTGCCACCTCCTCCCCCCTCGCCCGCGATTTCGCCTATTGTGCCGGACGGCTGTCCGCCGAGGCGCAACACCGCGAAGACCAAAGCCTCAATGAGCTTAAACACGCCATGCAGGAACTTTTGGCCGCCGTGATCGCCCCCGAAGAGGCCGAGGCCTACGAAGAATTGCGCTTGGCCGGTCATGTGGCGCAAAGCGAACTTTTGGCGCTGTCGCGGTTTTCCTTTGACCAAGGCGAGGCGGACCGCGCCAGACAACTTGCCCAAGACAGCATTCGCCACTGCCGCGCCATGCTTTTGGGCGCATGATCCAAGACTGAATCCGGGCATGAAAAAGGCCCGCAACACGCGAGCCTTTCCCAAACATTTCAAAACCTTGGATTAACGCGCCGCTTTGGTCGCCTTGGTCCACCAGGCCAAATCGCCCAGCATGGCGGTGACGGATGGCAGGATGTTGGCTTCGATCTCCGACATTTCGGCATTGGCGCCCAGAGGTGAGACTTTGAAAAAATCCGAACCGGAAATATAAACGGCGGCGCGCACCGGCACCATCGACAGGTTGATCGTCACGGCGCGCAAATGTTCGACCGCACGGGCCGCACCGACCGAGCCATAGCCAAAGACGGCGGCGGGTTTGCGCACCCATTCCTTGCCAGCTTGATCCAACGCGTTTTTCAACGAAGCCGGGATCGAGGAGTTGTATTCCGGGGTGACGAAAATATAGCCATCAAATTCGGCCATTTTTTCCTGCCAGGTCACGGCTTTTGCGTCCGCGGACGGCATCCACAGGTTAGAGGCCATTTCGTTGAACATCGGCAACGCATAGTCTTTCAGATCGACCAGTTCGAAGTCGAGATCGGTGCTGATCTCTTTGGCTTTTTCCAAAAGCCAGTTTGCCGGTTTATCGGCAAAACGGGCATCGCGGGTGGAACCAATGATGATGGCGATTTTCGGATTAGACTGCGGGGTGGTCATGGGGAACTCCTGTTCTGAGCGCGGGGGATAAGGGGGAGGAAAGGTCCGCGGCTTTGAGGCCTACATAAATTCGCACCCACAACGACTTCAATCCAAATATATGTGCGCCATCGCGCAATTCCTGTGCAAACACATATGCCCCCTGTGTCGCATGTCTTTCTCTTGCCCGACCTGCGCGCGCATGATTTAACGAGCGCATGAACAAGCCCTCTGATAACCCTGCCGATCCGTTCAAAAAGGCGCTGGCCGAAGCCACAAAAGTGCTCGCCAACGATGCGGAGCTGACGATCACCTATTCGATGGATCCCTCGGGTCTGTCGGGCGATACCGTGCGCCTACCGCAAGTGTCGCGGCGGATGACCAAAGACGAAGTGTTGATCGCGCGCGGCACCGCCGATGCGCTGGCTCTGCGTCACAAATTTCACGACCAACCGACGTTCCAACGCTACGCGCCACAGGGTCAGATGGCGTTTGAGATTTACGACGCCCTGGAAACCGCGCGCTGTGAGGCGGCGGGAGCGCGGCACATGCCCGGCACGGCCAAAAACATCAACGCCAAAATCGGCAATGAGGCAATGCGCCGTGGCTATGATGGCATCACCAAACGTGAAGACGCGCCTTTGGCACAGGCCATGGGCTATTACCTGCGCGAATTGTCCACCGGGCGTGAACTGCCAAAAGGCGCAGACACGGTTTTGAATCTGTGGCGCGATTTCATTGAGGGTCAGACTCAGGGCACCTTCGAGGATATTGGCGATCTGTTGGAAGATCAGCGTGGCTTTGCCCGTCTGGCGCGGCGCGTGATCGAAGAACTGGGATACGGCGACCAATTGGGCGACGACCCGGATACGACCGATCCCGAAGACGATCAATCCGCCGAAACCGACG
>CENL01054081.1_pt1 | contig 25634 bp, 39 predicted proteins | sample 530221 | NCBI WGS metagenome assembly CENL01 (sample SAMEA2619791, study PRJEB7988) | marine metagenome | isolation source: saline water (ENVO:00002010), including
GTTGAAAGCTTTCAAAAAGTGATTGTGGAGAATCCCTCTTTTGATGACAACGACTTATTAGAAATTGTTCAAGATGTTTACGGTGGCTACAAAAAAGAAGCATCTAAAAAAGTTTCAAAGAAACTACCAGTTTCTGAGAAACCAACTAAAAAGTCCAGGAGCAAAGAAGACTTTGTCTCTTTTGAGGACTTTTAAACTTAATTAACTAAGGAGTTAATAATGTCAAGTGAACGATTATTTAGTTTGACGGAAGCTTCAGCTCTTTTTAAAATAAAGTATGAAAAGCTTTCTGAAAACGTATACAACTCTGCCAATGTATTATTGGGACGTTGTAAAAAATCGTATAATTTTACAGGTAAGCAACTTAACATTGCAATTCCCCAATCATTTAGTGGTGGTGTTGGTTCTGGATCTCTTCCAAAAGCAAACACAGCTATTTATGGGGATGCACAGATTACATCTAAAAAGATGTACGCTGTTGTTGAGTTAGATCGTGAATCAATTAAAGCCGCTCTCTCTGATGAGGGTGCTTTTGTTCGCGCTACCAAAGAAGTTGTACAGAAGGGTGTTGAATCCTTTATGAGAAACCTTTCTAGAGCTCTCTTTTCTGATAGTACAGGTGCTTTAGGTACTTGTGCAGGGACTCCCTCTGTAGCAGATGGTAACACTACTGTAACTATTTCTAATTTCAAAGAAGCAAACTTTGAAGAAAGAGATTTAGTAAATGTTGATTCTGGTTCTACTGCAATTGAAATTGTATCAGTAGATCCTGCTAATTCACAAGTTACTTTAAAGGGTGACGTATCAGCAACAGCAGTAGATACGGCTATTCTTTATATGCAGGGTTCTAAGGATAATGATCCTGACGGACTAAAAGGTGTTTGTGATGCTACTACAGGCTCTAATTATAACATTAGTGTTTCACGTAGATGGCAATCACATCAAAAGGCAGCCGCTTCAGCAGCAATTTCTACTGACTTGCTAAATGAAATGATGTTAGCAGTTAAGAAAAAAGCAGGCAAGTCGCCTAATCTTATTGTTTGTTCTTACACGCAATATGAAAAAATCTTAAATCTTCTTGAAGATCAAAAAAGATATCAAGTACCAACAAGAGCTGGACTTAAGTCCAAGTCTGGTGCTGATATTTCTTTTTCTGGTGTAGAATTTATGTCCGTTGATGGACCTGTTGGTATCTTTCCAGAAAGATTTGTTGAAGATGATAGAATCTATTTTCTTAATGATAATCATATCCAAATTCATCACCGTCCAGATTTTGGTTGGTTTGATGATGACGGAACGGTATTCCTAAGGAAAGCTGATTCTGATGCTTATGAAGCACGGTATGGTGGGTATTTAAATATATACATCAACCCATGTTTTCATGGAGTATTAACTGGATTATCTACTAGTTAGAGATAAGTAACCTAAAAAAGAGATGTTTCTCTCCCTGCATCTCTCCCCCCGAGATTAAAACCTTGGGGGTTTTTAGGGAGAGTTTATAAGGTAAACATGAGCTCATCGCATAAGAAAAATTTAACCGTTGGAGCAACTACTACTAAAGGAGCTGGTGCTGCTATTATTGGAGATACTATTGTATTACCTCCAGATAGTGAAGAACTTCTTTTAGCAATTACTGCAGATGATTCAATCTCAGGAGACGTTAAGGCAACTTTAGAAGTTTCTGCAGACGGGGTTAATTGGACAGAAGCACAGACATCAACAGGAGCGGCAGGTGGAGGTATTCCTGCTAGGATTAGTATTGATAATGTTGATAATCAAATATCTAATAATATTGTTAATACCCCAGTTTTAGATGCAGCTCAATATACAGATGTATGTAGAGTGTCTTTTGCAGGATCTTTAGAGGCAATAGATGCAGAATATAGTTTAACTTTATCAGGAGATGATGCTGCTAATTATAGATTAAATAATGTAACTTCAGGAGATGTTTCAGCTCCAGTTACTGCCCAGTTTGAGGATGATGTTGTATTAGAAACAGCCTCTACATTTGCATTTACTACAACGGGATATAACCATGATGTAACTATTACCGTAGTAGAAGATGGAGCATCCTCTACAGATACAGTAAATTTAAATTGTACACGAACGGTACCTGCAACACTATCAAATGGATCAGTTGCAGTTTTAGAAGGTGATTCTGCAGATGGAACTGACGTATCTACTTTGACTCCCGGCGGAGGACCTACAGGATGTACTTATAGTTTAGCGATTACAGGTACGGATGCCGCCTATTATAGAATTCATAATACTACTGCAGGAACTAAGTCTGATGATAGCGCTCCTTTAAAAACATTATCTGGGATTGCTAGCGGAAACTCTATTGTTTTAGAGACAGATGAGTTATTTAATTTTAGTGAAGCAACAACCCATTCAATAACTATAACAAATACAGAGTCTTCTACAGGAAATACAGCTTCTGTAAACTTAACAATTACAGTTAATGCTGTTGTATCTTTTTCAAATAATAAATATTTATACTTTGACACGGTAGAAACTGATCAATTTTTAACGACTGGGACTCAGTCAGATTACGATGATTCAGATAGTTTTTGGTTTAGAAGAAGAACAGATAAATGGACAATTTCATTTTGGTATAAAAGTACTAGCACAGCTACTTCAACTATTTTTGCTTCTGGTTATGGCTCTGGTAGTACTCCAGGAATCCTTTGGTATAATGGTGGTAGTGGTAGTCTTTCAGAATTTTACTTTTGGTCAACCAATGGTAAACATGGCAGGTTTAGATGGTCTCATATAGGATCACTTTTTGATGGGAACTGGCACCACATTGCTATAACTTGGGATGGACCTGGTGCTGTAACGGCTGGACAAGCCAATGCAAACGATTACTTAAAAATATATGATAATGGATCAGCGATAACAACAGCGTATACCGCAGTTGGTACTTGGTTAGATGCTGACGATGAAACTTCAAATACTACTACTCACTTTGCTTTTGGTGATAATGGATCTATTGCTAACCAGGTAATGTCAGTTGACGATATTGCTATATGGAAAACAGATCTAAGCGCATCACAGATAAGTACGATATATAACTCAGGCACACCTAACAGTGTAGCAACAATTGAAGCAAGTAATTTAAAACGATATTATTTATTTGAAGATAGTGATGGAACAGATGACGCAGGAAATTTTACAGCAACAATTGGGTCAGCAGCTAATGTAGAGGATCATTAACATGAAAGAATATATAAGTATAGAAACTAGAGATATGTTTGAAGGCTTATTAAATGAGGTAAAAAGGTTTGCCCAAATCTTGGACTTAAGAATAGGATTAGGGTCGTTACTAAGAAAAGAAAAAGAGAAAGAATTTATAACATTATATAATCAATGGTTATCTGCATGTCAGGAGCGTAATTTAATTAGACAAACTTTAAGTACTCGACAAAGTAGAAAACACCATTGGGATACAAGAAAAGATATAAATAATGAACGTAGAAAAGTTTTAGCGAGGTTATTAAATGGCAAATAATAGTAATTATGATAAAGTAGAAGTTACCTCCGTAACCGCATCTACAATGGAAATTAAAGATATTAAAAGTGCAATGCCTCAATATATTAGAATTAAGTGGACTGGAGCAGGTACTTGTGATCTAGGTGATGATAAGTGTAAAGCTGAATTATGGTTTAAACTAAGGAAAAGATAATGGCATCTGCTTATCATTTACTATTGTGTGAAGATGTAACAGTTCCAACAGGAGCTTCTACATATACTGCTCAAGATATTAAAGTATTAGCGTCTACCTCTACGGAGTATATTTTAGTATGTACTATAGCAGGAGCCGCAGGATCAATTCGCTTAGAACATTCTGCAGATAAAACAAATTGGACAGAGGTAAAAGATGTAGATAAGGCTGTTATCCAAGTAGAAGCAACGGATACCGCAAACACAGCATTTATGGTTTGGGTGGATACACCCTTATTACAATACGTAAGAGCAAAAGTTGGTAATGCTACAAGTGTTACTGGAACAATTACATGCACTGTAAGATTACAGTACAACACAAAAAAATAGGAGTCTTAAATGGCAGGCGTGGCATCACAATCAAAGAGTTTAACAACAGGAGAGGTATTTATATTACCTCCTTATGCAGATGAAATTTTAATCTCAGCAGCATCAAATCCTAATGTAGAAACGTCTCCAGACGGAACTACGTACTATGATACAACTTTAACATCATTAGTAGGGACAACATTATATGCTATTGATGAAACTATTTTTCCTTATATAAAATGCACTGATAAAGCAATTACAGTTCATTATAGAGTAAGTAAGAGGTAATACATGGCAGATAAAAAAGATTTAAAAAAGTTTAAGAATGGGATCAGATTAGATCCTTCATCAGCGCCTGCAAATCCAGATAAAGGTACTACCTATGTAGATACTAGTGGAAACCTACAGGTCCATGATGGATCCGATTTTGTTAATGTGTCAAGTAATCCTGTTATAACTATTCCTAATCAAACTGTATTAGATGCCTATACCCCTGCTGAAGGAGACATAATAGTATGTACTGGTTCGGGTCAAGATTTTACAGCAAAAACATTAAAAAATGTAACAGTTATTGGAGCAGCCTATGGGGTAACGATGGAACTAGGGAATTGTACATATTCTGTTATTAGATCTGAATCAGATATTAAGTTTCATGGAGCCGCTGGACAAAATTTAATTAATTTAGATGTAATGTCATATGATACAGTAACTTTTTTAGATTGTGATTTAATACATCAATCTAGAGTAATATCACAAAATGTGTATTTTGGTAATGAAAACTCTCCTTATGCCCTAGATGCATCAACAGCAGAAATAAGATTTCAACAAAGTCAATTATTTTGTAAGTTATTAAAAATATACCCTGATAATCCAAATACTAAAAAAATAGTATTTGACCAGTGTAAAGTAGATGTTACCGGGACAACCATACTACAAGTAGCAGGAGTTTTAATATTAGATGAATGTAGTTATCTTAGGACAGGTTATTTTCAAGGTGTAACAGGATCTCAAGTATGGTGTCATGATAATTCTCACCTACAATCCTTTGGACTAGATGATTCAACATCACTTACATATATGAATATATATAACTTTGATGGTTCTTCAGCTAAAAATACAGATCAAAGACAAATTAATGAAGAATTTTCAGTAAGGAAAGGTACTTTTAATGATACAAGTGTTTGGGGATAAATAAATAAATTAAAAAAGGATAAAATATGCCATTGATTACATTAGGGGATGATACAGAGTTAAAACTTCAGATCCCATCAAAGGGTGACACTAACTGGTCAGAAGATATAAAGACATACTGCTTTCAGAAGATTGTTGATCACGATCATACCGGATCTTCGGGTAAAGGGAATCAAATCCCATCAGGGGGTATAACTGATTTAGCCGTTACCACAGGTAAAGTGGCTGCAGATGCTATCACAGAAGCTAAAGTAGCTGATGATGCTATTCAAGTAGAACATAAATTAACTACTGTGCTTACTTTAGATGGATCTGCTCAAAGTTTAACAGGATTAGCTATGTCAGCAGATCAGGCATTTAAAATAACTTATAAGATAAATAATGCAGCGGGAAGTTCTGTTCAAGTGGGAACAGCAATGGGACAGGCTGGAGATTTTGTTACTGATGAATTTGTAGGAACTGATTTGAGTGCTACTTATTCATATAGTACAAATCAATTACAAATAACAGGAACAAATACCGATGTTTTAGAATATAGCATCGACTTTTTGGAGTAGGTATGGCAAAGAGACAATTAGGGGATTATGGAGGAGTAGGTACTAAAAACTGGCTTACTTCTGTAAATAGACAATTAGGTAGTCAAGTTCCAACAGATCCTACGACATCATTTGCACAGAAGTGGGCTCCGGGAGGAGAAGCTATAGAGGAAGCTACTGGTGTTCAAGAGATTTCAAAGAAAGTTAAGGAAAAACAAATAGAGAAAGTAAAAGGAGATCTTAGCGGAGCTGGTGGGGCTAAACAAGCCGGGGCTCAAATGGCAGGACAACTAGTCCAGGGATCAGGAATGTTTGGAGATAGTGATGTAGGAGGAGGACTTGAACAAGGTGCTTCTTATGCGTTAGCTGCTGGATTAGGAGGAGGTCTTGCGGCTATTAATCCTTGGATGCTAGGAGGATCTATTCTATTAGGATCTTTATCCTCAAGGTCTAAAAGGAAGGCACAGGAAGCTGCAGACAGAAAGGCAGCGATTAGATCATCAGAGGAATCTAAAATGAGGGCACGTTCAGAATTTGCTCAAGGAATGAGACAAATATTTCAAACTAGTGCACAGAGACGACTTAATTTATAAGGAATACAAATGAGATACTTACAGAGAATAATTGATCAAGTAAGGAGACAGACAGAAAATGAGGATGTCGATGATTTTGTAGGTATACAAGATTCTGAATTCATCCAATTTTTAAATGATGCTCAACACCATATACAAGGAGCTATAATACAGCAACATCCTAGAGCGTTTGTTAAAGAGACCCTTATAAGTGCTGTAAGTGATCAAGAAAGATATGATTTACCATCTGATACTTTTTTAAAGAATAAAGTACACAATGTAGAATACTCTACGACTGGTGATGATGAAAATTACTATACATTGGAAGAAGATACTATTAAAAGGCGTTTATCAGGAATCTCAGGATCGCCTTCTAAATATATACGCTTATCAGGACAAATTCTAATATCTCCCCAACCTCAATCTGGGGGAAAATTAAGAATTAATTATATACAAAGAGCACGTGAACTAGATCTAAGAGTGGGAAAAGTTTCTGAAGCAGCTACTATAAGTAGTTCTACTTCTTTTACAATTGCTTTAGATACAGAATTCTCTAATACTACTTCATTATCAGAACATGATTATATATGTGTAGTAGATAAAGAAGGGGTCTCTGTAGTAAAAAATATACCTATTTCAGCAGTAACTACCTCAGCTATAACTTGTGATGCCCACACTGTAGATTCAGATGAAAACGAAACTAATGCTTCTATTTTAGCAGGTCATTATATTGTTGGAGGGAAGGATACTACTTCTCATGGAGATTTACCTAGAAGTGTAGAACGCTTTTTAATTGCATACTGTGCATGGAAAATACTTAAAAGAGATTCTTCAGTAGATAGTCAGGAAGCAATGATAGAGTTAGAAGCAATGAAATCAGAAATAGTTAAATCATATGCAATGATTTCCGATGATATACAATATATTCCTCAGCTAAATAGCTGGGATGATTGGAGTGTTTAATGCCTGAACATAAAATTTTAAGAGGTTCAGGAGATTTTAAAGGGTTAGATAGAAGAACCTCTCCTCTAGAACTTACATCAGATTACGCTACGGATATGCAAAATGCTGCTTTTAGAGTTTCTGGTGCCTTAAATAAGAGAAAAGGATATCATTCTCATGGAGTGAACTCACAGGGTTCCTATGGAATGACTACATATAAATCAGTAAACTCTACCACAGGGTTAGTTACTGATGAATTATTAATGGTAGATACAGAATTAAGAAAGTTGACTGAAGGAACTATAACTTTAGCTTATTCAGGTTCTAATACTGCTTATTTTTCCATTAAGTTAGATAAGGATACAGGAACTTTTAAATTTATAATAGTAGAAAGTGGTTTAGAAGAAGTTTTATCTTTTGATATAGGTACAGGATTTGGACATTCTGATGATAAGACACTTGCTCAGTTAAAAACTGCTATAGATGCGGTTACTAATTTTACACTAACTCTTAACGGAGGCTTATCTAGTGAAAAGGCTGCTTTTTTAGATGTAGGTGTAGATACAGAAATTGGCGTTTCTTATGAGATTCCCTATAAGACATGGACTGCTGTTACACGAGGAGACACTGCTTTATCTGAAACATTTACAGGATATAAAAGAGATGGAAGTGGGTATTTAAAAGATGCAGATTTAGAAAATGCTACATTTACCACATTAAATGATGTTGTATATATTTCTAATGGTATAGATGATGTAATGAAATATGATGGAAGTAAAGTATACAGAGCAGGATTACCTCAACCAATTTCTTGTGCAGGTGTTGGAGACGGTACTGGATCAGGAAATCCAGACGGTACTTATTACTATAAAATAGTTTATGAGTTTACAGATAATCAAGGAAACTATTTAACATCAGTAGCAAAGGAATCCGCTGCAGTTACAGTAGCTACTGAAGATATTACAGTAACTTATCCTAATCTTCAAACAGGAACAGGTTTTGATATAGCTAATTCCAATTTAAAGATTAAAATATATAGAAATAAAACTGGAGAAGGATTAACAGGATTATTCTACTTAATAACATCTATTGCTAATAATGCGGCTGCAGCTACATCAACATATTTAGATGGTACTTCAGATGCGACTTTAAATACTTATACCACTTTTCCTACAATTATAAAAAGACATGATCCTCCACCGAAAGGAAGATATTTAACCTCGTTCCAAGGCTGTTTAGTTGTATCTGGACAGAGAACAGATGTTAATAATGTACAATATTCTTTACCATATAATCTGGCTACAGGTGAGATTGGTAGCGAGTATTTTCCAGATGATAATAATGGAGAAATTGTTGAATCGCCTTTTGGAGGTAAGATCACAGCAATTGCTTCTTTAAGAGATGTTCTTTTTATATTCCATAAAAATAGCATCCATGGTATAACAGGAGATATTACAGATCCTATAGGAATACCTTATAGAGTAGACTTGTTAACTACTGAAGGTGGTGTTGGTTGTGAGAGCTATGCTACTATTCATGAATTAGGTGGAAATCTCTTATTCCTTTCTGATAAAGGTATATACAGTATTAGTTCTTCAGGAAATTTAAAAGAAGTAAGTAATAAAGTTAAACCTTTATTCTTAAATACTGAAACGCTTACATTAAAGAAAAAGCGAGCAATAGGCTTTAACTGGGTTGAAGAGAATTTATATGTCATACAATTACCTACAGAATCTTTAGATGTTAATGCTAACCAAGCCTTATATACTAATGGAGGCATATTAATTGCATATGATTATTATAAAGATGCATGGGTAAAATGGACAAACTTAGATTATAGTGGAGGAGTATCTTTATACACTAATAAGATATTTTTTAATGGAAGATCTTTATCTTCAGGTAGTTTAACTGAATCTATTTTAAACTCTATGACGGACACTGATACAACTTATGACTTCAATGATCATGCTTCCGCAATAAATTTTAATTATAGTACTAATTGGGAGTCTTTAAGAGAACCCACAGTACCAAAAAAATATTTACGCTTAAAACTATATGCTATGGATACAGATGATACTTTTGAATCTCCAGAATTTACAATATCTACAGTATTACAAAAAGATTATAAGTTTGCTGATCTAGGATCTATAAGTTTTGCTTTTGGTGCTGGTGCTTCAGGTGGGTGGGGACTCTCAGAATGGGGTAATTCAGGATATGGGGCTGTTATTAATACGGCTGCAAAGAGTAAATTACCTTCAGGCAAATGTAAATCTTTAAAATTAAGGTTTACGAATAATAGTATAAATGAGAATATACTAATTACTAATTATGAAATGGAGATTGTAGCACCATATCAAATGGAGATTAAATCATAATGATAAAGTTTTCACTAGAATCTTCTACAAATTTAAGAGACCTAATTAGAAAATTATCTGTAGGTTTAGGTAAATTAGTATCTACTGTAAATGAATTAAATACATTTGTAGGATTTAGAGGGGAATGGAGTATAGTTGATCACGGTACTAGAGTCTCCTTTACTGGAAATGCCCACGATCAGCGTTTCGACCATCCCAGTAATGTTTCTATGTACTTGAGTAAAGTACAGTACGATCCTCAGAATGCTTATGATAATACTACAGGAGTATATACAATTCCTTCAACAGGGTATTATCAAGTAAATATTCAATTAGGGCATGATTATGTAAGTGAAAATGACTATATACATGTATATTTAGATAATCAACATGGTGATACACTATCTAGATATGGAAATGTTCAAATGGCAGACAGTTACTTTACTGATGGTATAATAACTGGATCTTCTACACATTATCTTAATAAAGGAGATACTTTAGAACTTACTACATGGGTATATAATGATACAAGTTATTATATACAACCTTTTCGTCCATTTACTTGGGTGGATAATAATGTAACAGGAAAAGGCGCATTTTGGGAAATAAGGAAAATAGGAAAGTAATATGGCACTTAAAGATATAGTAACAAGATTACAAAAACATGGTAGATCAAAAGTAGTTAAAGATAAAAAAATTAGTGATTATGTAGGTCTAAAAAATGATGCTTTTTCAAGAGCTCATGCAGGAGAATTTTTAACATTAGAAGAATATACTAAATTAGCAAAAAGTGGAGGAATATTGGGAGGACTTCCTAAGCAACTACAAGGGGGAAAGAATTTTGCTAAAAATCCTAATGCTATAAAAACTACTTATGAAAAACATTTTGGTAAGTCAAATCCTAAAAAAGATAAAAAGTTTATAGAAAATAGAAAAAATACATTATTACATACAATCCAGCAGTTAAAAAAAGGTAAACAAACAGAACTAACAGCCGGAAAGAGGCTTCATAATGGAAAGATAGTTCCTGCAGGTAACGTTCAAACATGGGAAAGAGAAATATTCGGAACTAGAGCAAAAAAGCAACTAGAAACAGGACAAACTCCTTCTTTTCAAGATTGGACGCACATGAAAGCAGGATATGGTGAAGGAGTTGGTGGAAATCCAAGGAATATATGGGGAAGTAATGAAGGTGAGAGAAGACGTCTTACAATGCAATATAACAATAATTTCCTAGATAAATTTTTTGCAGAACGTTCAGAAGGACATAAAAAAGTAGCTGTTCCTACAGGTCCTGTAGAAAGAGGAATTTCCGCACCTCTTATGCCTAAGAAAGAAGTTTTACCTGAAGATCAAATAATGAAAGATCCAGAGATACAGGAAGCTTTATCATATAAGAAACAAATTATGGAAGAGGGAATACCTGAGAAAGAACAAGAAGCCTTTAGAGCGAAAATGGCATCTCAAATGGGCAGAGCTGAGCAGATAGCGGGATTAAGAATGGGTGGTATACTAGGAGGAGCTGAAGGTACAAAAGCAGCCTCTCAACAGAGAAGTATGCATGAAGCTGGTCTACAAGCTAGAGGAGATATTGAAAGAGATATCTTATTAAAGGTAGGCGATATTAAAAGAGAAGGAACTAAAGATTATGCTAAGACAGTAGGAGAACTAAAGAAATTTGATATATCTACTAAAGGTGCTCAAAAACAAAGAAAGATAGAGGAAGATATGTTAAAAGCAAATATAAAAGGGGCTGAAGCAGCCGCTAAAGCTTAAGAGGATAATATGGCATATGTAAAGTCATTTAAAGAATTTGGATCAAGAAATAAAAGAGCTTATAATAACTATGTCCAGAATGCTAAAAGAGAAGAAAAAAGGTTTAAGGCACTTGGTAAAAACTTAACTTATAAACAGTTTAAATCTATAGCAGGATCAGGCTTTAATACAATTCCAGGATTAAGTGCTCAAAGATATAGAAATTTAAAAGGACATGATAAGGTTAATGTTCCAAAAAGAGCCTATGAAGCGTATCGAGCAGCTCAAGCAGGGCATAATCCTGATGCTTGGCGCAGTCTACAAAATACTAAAAAAAAGCAGGAAGATATAGCTAAAGCAGCAAGAGCAGCTCGAGCCAAAAAAGCAGCTCAAATTCAAAAAGAAAAAGTTGCAAGAATAGCTAGAGAAAAAGCTGCTAAATCAGCTTCAGAAGCAGCAAAAAGAAATGCTGCTGAAAATGAAAGGAAAAGGTTAGCCGAAGAAGAAACTAAGAAAAAGGCAAATATGGCTAAAGAAGCAGAAAGACAACGCTTAGAAATGGAAAAGGCTGCGGCAGATAAGGCTGCTGCTGAGGAAGCTAAGAGATTGGCTGAAGCAGAAGAAGCTAAAGCTAAGGCTAGACAATATGTTCCATTAGAAACCGGATATGAGATGGAAAAAAAGTTTACTCCAGAAATTGAAAAAGCACCTCCTGGACAAGAAGATTCTTTAAGATATGATCCGGAAGTACAAGATATATTAGCACGTAAAAAGAAGTATGCTGAAGAAGGATTATCTACCAGAGAAGAAGAAGGCATTAGATCCTCAGGTGTTCAAAAGATGGATAGAGAGATGCAAATAGCTGGATTAAAAGGAGGAGCAGCTTTACGTGGAAGAGAGGGTGCCTCGGCTGCAGCTCAACAGCGAATTTTGCAATCCGCAGGACTTGCAGGTAAAGCGGGCATAGAGCAGAATATTCAAGAAAGAGATGAAGCTCAGCAAAGAGCTTCTTTAAAAGAATATATGAGTACACTAGGAGAAGTTAAAGCATTTGATGTATCTGAGAGCGAGAGTGAAAAATCTAGAGAGATGCAGAAAAAAATGTTAAAAGAGAAATTAGCTTCGGCAGATAGAGTAGCAGCCTCTGCAAAGAGTAGTGATCCAGGTGGTGGAGGACTTCTAGGGGGTGCAGTAGGAGGAATTATAGGAGGAGCTACTAAAGCAGTTGGAGGTGTCGCTAAAGGCATCGGAAAAGTATTTGGATTTTAATAGGAAATAATTATGGCAAACGATGAACAGAATAAACAAAAAAAAGGACCAATGAGCAATTTTGAAGAAGCTCTTGGTTATGTAGGACCACGCTTGGTATCGCTGCTTATAGGCGGTCATGAGGCTATGGAAGATACGGATAAAGTATTGAAAGGAGCTGAGGAGCAACGTAGGTATCGCCATAAAGAGCAATTAGCTGCTCAAGATAGGGAGTTTCAAAAAAGGATAGCTGATAAAAAACTAAAACTGGCGGAAGATAAAGCTGCTAGAGGTCCTGAAGATAAAAAGATGACTAGCTATCAAAAACAAACATTAGATCTTAAAAAAGCAGAAGAAAAAAGAAAAAGGGATGCAGAAAGAAGGCGAGGAGAACAATTTATACATTATAAAGGTGTTCAATCTAGAGCATCTGATAAAGAAGTAAAAGAGTTTGCTCAATTTGATGAAGGGGAAAGAATACTAGGTGAAATCGAAGAGATCTATAGTAGAGGTGATGTTCATGAAGATTTAGGTCCTTATGGATCTAGAATGGAACAAGCTAAAGCTAATATACCAGGAATGGAAAGAAGTGATGATTTTGTAGTAATGCAACAATTAGTAGGAATCACTCTAGCAAATTATGTAAAAAGTATTTCAGGAGCACAAGTATCTGAACAAGAAGCTCAACGATTAAAAAAGAATATACCTGAAATGGGAGATAAACCTAGAGCATTTAAAACTAAATTTGATACTTTTAAAAGAATGTTAAATGCAGCTAAAACTGATTATATCAAAAAAGTGGGAGCACAAAAGAAAGGTGCTTTACAATATTTGGATAAAAAAGAAGAACCAGATTTAAAAAGAAAAGCAAATATGGATAAATACAATTTAAAATAAGGTAATATAATGACATCAAGTAAAGAAGATTTTTTAATAGCTTTAGATAAAGCAGTAGAAGCAGGAGATGATGGAGCTGCTCAAGATATTGCTGATGAATATAAAAAAAGATTTATGTCTAAAAAATCAGCTCCTACTGAAGAACCTGAGCAAGAAAGGACTATGTTTAAACATGGAAGTGGAGAAACTCCAGGTGAATTAAAGGCACTTGCTGAAGGGGGACTAGAAGGAGTGTTTATGGGCTCTAAAGATGAATTAACTGCAGCGGCAGAAACAGTATATGATGTAGTTTCAGAAGCAGGTGAACAAGCTATTACTAAGGGTATGACTGGTGTAGATATGAATTTAGCTGAGATTGGAGAAACTTATTCTAGACATTTAGACCAAAATAGAGAAGATACAAAAAAGATAAGAGAACAATATGGAAGTTGGTATGATACAGGAGATTTGGCAGGTTCTATTCTAAGTATGGTTGGTACTGGAGGTTTAGTATCTCCTTCTATAAAAGGATTAAAAGGATTACCTTGGTTATTTAAAGAAGAAATTACTAAAGGAAAAGCATTAGGAATGATTGGTGCCCAAGGAATGGCACATGGATATGGTAGATCAGAAGCAACGACTATTGAAGGAAAACTAAATGCTATGGGAATAGGAGGTGCTGTAGATGTAGCCGCGACAGCTGTAGGAGGAGGTCTTGGTGGAGTAGCAGTAAAGTACGGAGGAAAACTTTCTACCAAAATAGGAGACAGTGCTTATGCTAACTATTTAATAGGACATCTAAATACTGGTAAAAAAATTCTTATAAAAGAATTACATAAATATAACAAACCTATGGCAGAACATATTGCAAGAATGGTTAATTATACAACAAAAGACGGTGATTTTCTTATTAAAGGAAGTAGAACTGAACCAGAACTTTTCAAACTTGCTATTTCAGAAAAGGAACTGCAAGGAGGATTAATAGGCAGCTCTTTAAAAGAAATGAATCATACGCCTGATCCTATGAGAGTATTTACTGATGTAAATGATCATTTAACTAAAAAAATAAGAATAGCTGAGGAAGGAAAAAATTTAGATTTAGTAAAAAATTTAAAAATTCAAGAACAAGAAATTAAAAATAAATTTATGATAGACGTTCCTACAGCAAAGGGAAATATAGAAAGAGTACCTCTTAAAAGATCTTTACATGAATTACATCAATTAAAAACAAGTTTAGATGGCGACATTAGCGACGCATCTAGTGAATCTCTTAAAAAGGCGTACGAGAGTGTACAAGAAGGTTTAGGAAAAACAATTAGACAAATAGCTGAAGAACAAGAACCATCTACTTCTAATGTTCTTGCAACATTTAAAAAAGCTTCTGAAAGCTACGGAGATTTAGCAACTACTGCAAAAGTAATAGAACATAAATTAAAAAATGCAGGAGCTGAATCAGGTGCTTTAAATATATTCAAAGCATATATTGCTAGAAGTGGTGCGGTAGCAGTTGGGCTTCATGCTGCAACAGATATGGATATAACAACAGCTGGTATAGTAGCTTTAGGGATTAATAAAATGATTACTAGTCCTGCAATAGCTGCTCCTATGGCACACGGGTTTAAAAAAATAGCAACAGCTTTTAAGAAAAATCCTGCCAAGTGGGAAAGAGCTGCTCAAGATTTAACAGCGGCTTCTGCATTATCTTCAGATGCCTTTGAAGAAAAAGCAATAGAAATTGGTGCTCAAGTAGATTTATTTAATGACCCTTTAGAAAGAACTATGGCAAGTGTACTTAAGAAGAAAGGAAGTATATTAGCTGTAGTTGATTCGATAAGTCCAGATTTAAGTGATCAATTAAGAGAAGCTATTGATAATCAAAGTGAAGAAGCAATTGGTCAATTAATGGGAATAGTAGAGGAATCTATTCCTACTGTAATGTTACCTGGAATCGGCTTTAATGGAAAAGCTATAACTAAAGCAGATACTCAATCAGTTCAATCTTGGATTGCAGAAAGAAAGAGTACTAGAAAGAGAAGAGCATTAACAGATCAGTTTAATAAAGATGGTATGATACCTATGGATATGCTTACTGGAGAAGAAATGGAAGAACCAGATAAGCAATACATATATAAAGCTATACAAGATAAACTTAAGAATAAACCTTATTAATTATGGAAGATTTAAAAAAGAATATACAAGACATTAAAGAAAGTCAGATCCGCATAGAAATAGATTTAAGCTATCATATAAAAAGAACTGATTTACTTGAAAGCCAAATTCAAGAACAAAGAAAGATTATGGCTCCTTTATATGTGTTAGAATGGTTAAAAAATAATTATAGATTTATAATATTTTTAGCAAGTTTTATAGCGGGTATAGTCTTTATTATTAATAAAAAAATATAAGGAGAAAGTATGTATGATGATAAATTAAATAAAGAGGAGTTATCTAAATTATATGAGTGTGTCGCCACAATTACATCTATTACAATAATGGGAGTTTTAATATTTATAGCAACTACTTTTCAAGAGATGCAAGGAATTAGATTATTAATGTATACATATGGACTAGGTTTATTAACTAGACCTTTATCTGAAAGGATGAAGAAATTAATTGAGAGGAAATAATGATTACTGTAGAAAAAATTCGAGAGCTTGAAAGAAAAGCTGCTAAAAAAAGATTAGCTAGAAAGAAAGAGAAAAGTGAAAAGGAAGAAGAGAATGAACAAGAAAATAAATCTTTTCTTGCAGATCTATTCTATAAAAAGAAGAAATAATGACAGATAAGAAACAATTAAAGAATGAACAAGTTAAAGACAATAAGATGGATTCTTTTCTTAGAAAAGTTAGTAGGACTAATAAGTTTAAATTTAAGAAAGGTAAATCTATTCAAGAACATATTAAAGAGTTAAAGGAAGAAACAGAATATTCTAAAGAAGAAAAAGAAGAGTTAGCAAAACAAGACTTTGTAACTTTTGAGGATTTATAATGGGACTATTTGATTTTATAACAAATATATTTAAACCAGCTTCAGATATTATTGATGAATTACATACTTCCGATGAAGAAAAGGGAAAGTTAAAAAACGAGTTAGCAAAAATACAATCACAAGCTCAGGGAAGGATTTTAGATTATGAGACCAAATTAGCTGATGTCAGAGCAAAGTTGCAAATGGCAGAAGTTGCTTCCCCACACAAAATCGTAGCCTTATGGCGTCCCTTATGTTCAGTAGCACTCGTTACTATAATTATCTTAGCTTCTTTTGGTTTATGTCACCCTGGTCCTGAGCTTTATAAATTGGCTGAGATCTTCTTAGGTGCCTATGCCGGAGGACGTACCATAGAGAAGATTGTAAGTGCAAGTAAGCTAGGCAAGTAAGAAACCACATGCATTAATGGAATAAGCTCCACCCTGGTATAATATCTATTCCGAGCCTAGATTTTATAAAGTAAAGCAATTTAATAAAATACCAAGCCAGTACTGAGAAGAGCATAAATTTCCATATTACTTTAAACATCACAATAAAGGCATAAGTATCTCTACTTACTCTTTTATCTAAACTATCTTTACTCATCTGGATTCTCCATTTTATTATGACAATATAAAAACATGGTATTTGCCATAACATGTGAAAGATGGTGTAACCCCGACTCAGGGTCGATTATCTCTCCCTTTCTATATGCTTGAAAATGACGGAATAAAGCAGCTTCATATTTATATGGTTCAACCTGCTTCCAGTTATCTCTATTATATTTAATAGCACCCATGGTGAGAACTTGGGCTAGTTCCTCTAAACAAGCTGGATCAATGAGATCATACATAGCTTTACCTGTATCAAACTTCATTCCTTTTTTTTCTGTCATTAAGCTCCCTAAATATGGATCTGGACGGCGGTATTAAGTCCTTAGACACCGCCCATAAACTAACCCATAACCAATTATAACATACTACTTTTTTTAAGTCTACCCCATCTTTCATACCAAGACAAAGTAAATAAATCTTCTAAATAGACAGCTCTTTTAGAAAATTCTAACCATTTAACACGAGGCATTTTTATAAGATCTTTTTTAAATAAAGTTTCTATTTTAATACATCCATATATAGTTACTTCTTTGGCATCAATATCAACAAGGCAAGGAATAAGAAAATCCCTATTAGTACGATTTCTAAAGAGTTTGTCAGTATGTCCTTTACCATTTCCTCCATACTGAAGAATATATGACGCACCATATTGCTCTTCGGATTCTTTAGACTGAGATTTGCAATGGAATCTATACCCATCATTATCTTGTAAATCAGCATCATAACTTTTATCCTTAGTTTTATAGATTTCAAAATCAGGACTTTTTAGTTTTAACCCTAATCTCTTTAACATTTTATATATCCCTATCTCTCCTAATGCTCCTATAGTAATATCATATTTAATTTTTTCTTGATTAGACTGACCTCTTTTATTGTAATGGGAAAAAGAATCTTCTATTCTAGCTTCTGCAAATTTCTTTGCTATCTCCAGATCTCTGTTCTTTAGTTCTATTGTCACGCTCTTCATTAAGCCTCTCCTCTAATCTCTTTTTCATTATATTGTATCTAATCTTCCAATAGTCTATTTGAGATTTATATACATCTATTGTCTTTTCAGCTTTTTTAAATTTCATATATATTCTATTCTTATCATTAATTAACTGATCGATTAACTTATCTCTACTGCTAGAGATTTTTTTTATTTTAGACATGACTTTACCCTTTATATTTAGGACACCATGCATAGTGATTAGAATAACCTAACTTATCAGAACCACATTCACACACTCTAGAAGTATACTCATTATTAACTATATTCATTAACTCTTCTAAATTAGTATGTAATTCTGTTAAATATTCTTCAGGAATTGTAAGCTCATCTGCATTTGCATTAATAATTATAACAACATACATATTACAGGGGTGGGGATCTGGTAATTTAAACCTATCAGTTACATAAGCTATATCTCCTTTATGGAGACCATCTCTACTTATCTTAACATAATCATAGGGTTCAAATGCGAAGCTCATTTACAATACCTTTCTGACACTGTGGTATCTACTCGAATAGCGACATCAGGGACGACTACTTGCATAGATTGTACCATAATTTGCTCTTGAAGTACACGCATTTCTGCTACTTTATCTATAGGCACTTCTGTAATAATCTCATCATGTACAAAGCCTACCAGTTTAAATCCTTGTGTCATAAGGTTATATAAGGCTATTTTAGCACCGTCTGCGGCTAATCCTTGAAAGGGCGTATTCTTCTCCGCACAGAAGGTAGTGTCGGCTCTGAGACGTCCTGTACGAGTCCATACAAGCCCTTCCTCACCAGCTAGGTATTCTTTCATTTCTGGGAAGGCTTTAAACCAAGTAGCTTTCATTTCAGTAGCTTCTTTAGGAGATATCTCTAATCCATACCCTCTTGAAAATTCAATAAAGGTTTGAATACCTAAGCCTCCTGGAAAGCCAAAGTTTGCAGCCTTAGCTGCCTGTCTTTGCCATTTCTGTACTTCTTCCTCAGGAATAGAGAATAAGACAGAAGCATAATACTTATGTAAATCTGCTCCTTCATTAATCTTATCTTTCATAACAGATTCCCCAAAAGCATCATAAAGTACTTGAGCTAGGGTAGCTAATTCAATTGCACTATAATCTGTTATTAAAAGAGTATTCCCTTCAGCAGCTTTAAACATAGACCTAATCTCGCCATCTCTAGGTAACTGTTGTATATTAGGAGAGGAGCATCCAGTTCTTCCTGTATTTTTTAATAAATCATATCTTGGATGAACTCTATCTCCTGATAACTTCCTAATAAAGAAAGTAGTTTTTTCTAGTTTTTTATATTCTAAATAATTAGCTATAAAAGGCTCCTGTTTGTAAACCTCTAATTCAGTTTCCTTCATAGAATAATCCCCTTTTTCCGTTTTAGGTAAATCTAATTCCAAATAATCAATAATGTTATTATATACTCCTTGATTACCTTTTATTCCTTTAACCCAACCATAGGTACACATTATATCAAAGCATTTATTCATTTTAGTTTTTAATAAGGTTAGTGCGGCTCCGGCTTTACTTTCGTCAAAGCCTATTCCGTTTTTATACATTCTATTTAACGCTAAAGAACCTAATAACTGTATATGATGAGATAACATTGTTAAAGAACCTGTTTTAATGATATCTATTTTAAGAGCTAAATAACTTCTAAAGGTGGCTATAACGTCAGCCGCCCCATATTCTAAAAACTCTATAGGTATTTTATCTATTGGAATATTTTTAAATTGTTCAAAGTTACATCTTATTTGTGAAATCTTCTCCAGCGGTATGTTAAGAACTTCTTGAGAGATCGTAGCCAATCCATACTTATTAGGGACACAACCAACAGTAGCCAAGCCAAGTAACCTATACATAATAAGTATGTCATATATTGAGCCATCTTCTATTTTTCCTTTAAATCTGAAATCTGTATTTTTCTCTATAACATCAATATCAAAAGAAGCATTTGCAAAAACGAATACTCTATCTTCATGTTGATTTAGAAAGGTAAATACTTTTTCTTTAGATACATAAAAAAGAGACTCCCCATCATATACTTGAAAAGTAATTAGATCAGGAGTCTCTGTAAAAGGAACTACAGATGTTTCTGTATCGATAGCAAGAATTCTCCCTAAGCTCTCATCTTGCCAGAATTGTATTGTGTAGTGCTCACTATCGAATAACATCTATATCCTTATCTTCTCATAAAGCGTTTGATTTTATTTCTATCCTTATATCCTGGATTAGCTTCTATTGCCGTATTTACGAGAAGTTCTTTACCTACTAAGGATTCTAAAGCTAAAGAGTCATTACCTAAGCTCTCAAATCCTCCATTAATCCCTACTGATTTTAAAAACTTATCCAATTGTTCTCTTCCAATTGACTGAGCTTTAGCACTAGTATGGTTAATTAAAAAAGTATGAAACAATAATCTCTTTTCATAGTCTCCTTCTGTAATAGAAAAAGAGGCATCTATATAAGAGCCGTTTCCACTTTTAGTTTGTTTTTCAGTAACTCTATTCAAAGCTACTACATATTCTCCATCTGGAACTGGATCATACGCTTTCTTTTCTTGATTTCCTTGTGTCTGAACATTACTAATCATAAATGTTTCTCCTTGTATATGGCAAGTTAAAGATCAGAGAGTTTATCTTTATGATAATCTCTATGTAAGCCTTCTAAAAATTTATCTAATTCTTTTGTATGATACTTTCTTATTCCAGTAGAAATTAATTCTACTACAACCATTTGAGCATCTATATCAAAGTTTTCTAATTGCCCTCCATTCATTAAATCTGCTATTACTTCCATTATAGTTTCTTCATTTAAGTGGTTCATTTTTCCCTCATATATTGTTTCTTAGATAATCTATAAATACTACGTTTTGTTATAATAGTATCTGTCCCATCTTCAGATTTTATAGTCTCAAATATAATTCCATTATGGGCACGCATATATTGTCTCTTTTTACGAGGATCGAATCCCGTTATTCTTCTAAGAGCTCTTGCTAGTTTTCCCCGCACTCTTTTTTCCTTTAGTTGTTACTTTATTGCAACAACAAGTATTACTATGAACAATTTTTAATAAATCCATTAGTTCATCTATTTTATTACTCATGGTATCTAATTTCTTTAACCTATCTAATTCTAATTCTCTATTCGTCGGCATTTTTTCTCCTTGTCATTTGATATATTAACTGTAACGATATCGATACAAAAATACATATTAAATCATATATAACTAATGTTTGTAGTATAGTCAATATTAAATCTATCTTATTTGTCACTACCATCTTTAAAAACTCCTTGTTTCTGTAATAACTCAATAATTTGACTTCTAAGTTTTTTTTTACAAAAATCAGATGGGATATCTAATTCTCCATTATATATAAATTCTTCTAATTCTATTTTTCTATCTCTTAATCTTTTTCTTACATTAACCCAAAAATGTATATCATATCTAGGAGGACGCCGATCAATATAATAAGATATCTCTTTTATAGCCTTATCTAATTCTATTAACATATCTACTTTACTCCATAATGCTGTCATCTGATGAGTCATCTTTAAACTCCGCCCAAGAAGGTAAGTCTACTTCCTGTATACCTTCTTTATAATAAATACCTGTTTTTCTAGATTTAAGCAACTTTTTAATTGCACTTTTATATTTACGTCTACCATTTTTTAATAAGTTAGCTGAGGCTTTTAATACCCCTATATCATTATTTTGTTTATTTAGAAAGACAAATAAGAAGTCATGATCTTTTCCAGTATATTCTTTAAAGGCATCTACATATAGAGCAGCACTTAAATCATAATCAAATCTCATAATTGTTTTAGCAGCACTGAATTTATCTACTTGATCAGATGTAGTTTTTAAATCTATAACCAATCCTTCTTTAATATAATCGGCTCTAACTTTAATTGGTAACCCTTCTAAAACTGTACATAAAGTATGTTCAGGACAACCATCTTGTATTAATCCTTTAGTTTCCTTATTATCATTATATGCATTTATAAGACTAATCGCTGTAAGTTCTTGAGATTTAGTAAGAATAATTTTATCTGTATTGTTTTCTTTAAATTCTGTCCAAGCTTTGCCTCTTCTTGTTAACCCTTCAAATATAATAAATTCATCTTCTGTTTTCTCTGGTTCCAGAATTAAAGAATGTATATAAGATCCAAAGTCATATGCACTTTTATATATCTCTTCTTTAGTCTCTTTTAAGATATATTTTCTATAATATTCTCTAGAATCTTTTAAAAATAATTTAAGAGATGAAGATGACTCAAAATTCCTATCTTGATGATAATCTTCATTAGCTATATCTTTATTAATTCCTAATTTCAATTTCATTTTTTTTCCTTATTTCTAGCTTTAATGCTTTCTGATTCAAAATAATCTAATACTGCTGTTATTTCCTTTGGAGTTAACTTTATACGAGGCATTTTATAACCATACTTTTTTATTAATCTCATTATAATAGGATCTTTATTTTTATAATAAACTCTAACATCAGTTAACCACCCTATTAACCATTCTCTTTCTCTCCTTTCAGTAACATGTAATAGATTAGGTGCTTTTAATCTTCTTTTAGTTTCTTTTTCAATAACATGACAGCTACTACAAGCCTTTCTTCTAAAGACTTTTTTTCCAATTTTTATTGTATCTTCTGCATAACTTATATTAATACACATTAATAGTATAAGCATCCATCGCATTATTCTAAACTCCTATATGCATAAATAGTTCTATTAGTCTTCTCTCTTTTAATAGCTACTAATTCTATCTCTTCAGATTCTATTAAATCTTCTATAATTTCTTCTCTTTCTCTTTTTTTTAAATGTCTAACTTTTTTAGTAAGTTCTTGTTTAGCTATTCCTTTATCTTCTGTAGATTTAATAATAGTTACTATTTTATTACGATTATTTTCATATTGGTTATCAAATATAGATTCTCCAATTACTTCTTGTACCACAGAATAATAATATTTAATGGTTTGATTAGCAAAAACAACATCTTCTACATCTACAACAATCTTTAACTTTTTTAAGAATTGTCTAGACACGGCATGTATCATAGCTATTTTAAGCATCTGTTGGTATAGTCTACTTATAATAGGTAAAAGTTTATTATCGGAATCAGTAGTAGTTCTTAAAGAATCTAATTCTTCAAAGTATTTCTGTAATAATTCATGAGCTTTTTCAGTGGCTTGTAATTTAGTTATATCTTGTTTAATCCCAGCCACTTCATCAGTTTTCTCATCAGGAGAATGCCCTGCTAAATTAGTTAAGTAATCTTTTTCTTTTGGAGATAACGAAATAGGGTTTTCTACCCTGCGTGCTTTCTTATTATATTCTCCTTTAAATATAAGAAAACGTCCCATTAAACCTTTTTCAATGCTTGTGGTGGAAACTCCTTCTGAGAGTCCCCTAGGAGTAGTTGAACAAAGGAGGTTGACGTTAGGTCTAATGGAACGTCCCTTATGACCGACAGCAGTCTGTCGTCCTAAAAAAATAGATGTTGATGAAGTATATAGTTCGGCTAGAATATCTGCCATTTTAGTATTATAGGGAGATCCTCCTTTATTAACGGTAGATAATAACCCTCCAGCTTCATCTATAATATCTAACCGAACAGGACTTTCAGGTAGTGTATCCATTAAAGAAGCATCTGATACATAGTCTCCTGCCCCTAATAAAAACTCTAATTTAGAATCTATTAAAGCTTCTTTTATTTTTTCTTGAGGAGCATTTTTTCCAGCACCAGAAGGAGCTACATTAAGTATATATAAATTAGGAGCAACTCCTTCAAACTCAAATTTTCTACCGCATAGAGTAGCCATTAAAGAAAGAGAAGCACTGAATGCAAAAGCTGGTTGCTCAATATAACTATTTCTTAGAATGTAATTCATGATTACAGCGAGGACACCTTCCGGTTTCGGTAATACGGGCTTTAACTTTTTTTGGAGGTTTCCTCTTGAGCACTTTCCCTCTCCATCTTCTCCTTTATTTCTTTCAATTCTTGGTATAATTGGGATTTCGTAAGATTGGGAGTTTGAGAATCTTTTTGTATTAAACGACTGTAAACAGTTAGTATACAACATAAGGGCGTTAGTAAAAGGCTCATCATGCCTATACTCATCCGAGTCAGTAAAAAGGGGTGTCTCATGTTTTTCCTTATCCTGTGTTATTAATTTAAATATAGCTTCATTAATAGGAACCTTATCTCTAATTAAATTAGAACAATATTTAACCATCTCATCGTTTCTACCATTAACTACTTTGGTAAAAGATTCGGCTACATTACTACCACTTAATTGTAATAGTTTTTGATTTAAGTTCGGAATGAAGTTAGTTGGAAATTTTGGTAAAGTTGTTATATCTATATCTAATAGAGATTTATTAGTCCATTTATAAGAGGTACCACTAGGGTGTCTAGATGGAGGCAGAGTAGTTTTTTTCCCTTCTGCAAGAATCTCAATCACAACTTGACCTCTATATTTTATATTACATGTTTTAATAGCTTCGTCATATCTATAAAATCTAGTCCATCCTTTGCCTCCTACTTTTTCCACTGGAGAGGGAATAGTCATTTGATTAATTATTTTAACTATTTCTGGGTCAATGCAATCCATATCAACAGCGATAATACCTGATGCTTTTCCTGTACATAAAGCAATGTTAGTTTTATCAAATGATGTTTTCCACTGTAAAACTTCTTCTTTGGTAGGTTTTCTATCACAATATTCAGTCCATCCTTTTATAGCTGGTTGCTTCATAGCGAATTTATCTGGAATAACTGACATTCCCTTATCAATAAAATCGTCAACATACTCTTTATATATATTCATATTACTCCTCATCTTCATCTTCATCTTCATTCGAATCTAATTCTAATAATTCATACTCTTGAATAACTTGAAACCCACAAGCGGTTAAAAACTTATTAAAAGCTTCTGTTATTTCTCCTAATGTTTGTCCATTAGTTTCTATATTAATAGTAACTCCTTCTGTAGTATCTTCAATATGTTTAAAATGGTGAGGTGTTTTTATAAATTTAATCATAATTAAAACCTAAAGTATATTCCAGTAAAAGTAATTACTGGGGTTATTGTAGTAGTTACTCCTACATAATCATTATAAGGTATATTAACTTCTACTCCTAAGACAGGTACTATATCACAGCCAAATGGAGTGATTACATTTCTATATTCAAATTCATGTTCATCTTGAAAATAAGCCCCTATCTTAATATTGATAGAACCTAAGGTTGGATGCGATGCGGCAGGAATATCATAGCCTATACCAAATATTCCTTCTCCTATGGAATTTTCACCTATTAAAATATTTATTCTATTTTCCCATTTAACTACTGCAGTAGATCTCAACATTGTTGAAGAAAAAGGTAAAGAGCTATCATGCATTATGTGATGAATAAGCCCGCCTATTATTAGTTCATTTACCATTAATTACTCCCATAGAAAATACTACTTAATATTTAGTGAACTGTCAATCTTACTTCTATATATTTAAAGTTGTCCGTTTTTGTCCGTTTTTGTCCGTTTT
>CENL01003519.1_pt1 | contig 25454 bp, 20 predicted proteins | sample 530221 | NCBI WGS metagenome assembly CENL01 (sample SAMEA2619791, study PRJEB7988) | marine metagenome | isolation source: saline water (ENVO:00002010), including
AGTAAGGCACTCCTGAAAGTCTTGCCAGGCCTGGTTATCAGGGCGAAGTGTTATTTGCGGCGGGGATGTCCCTAGTACCCCAGTGTGCTATCGAGAATCAGCTTCACTCGAAGCTAATTGTTCGCCTATACGAATTGTAAGAGCAGGAATGAGCTTAGTGCATGACATAGTGCTTTGCGCGGCCAAAGTGAATAACATCGCACTCGATGCGCGGGGAAATCAACTCCGGTGTCAGCTCATCTTTATTGGCAGACTGCGGATTCTAGAGCCACCTGCATCCGCGATGGCATTGATCAACGCAGCGATGGTGATCGGTACGGAGTCCTCTCCCACACTCAGGGGCGCTCCTGTCCCCGGGAGTATTTTGATGTCCACTTCCGGCATTTCGTGCATTCTGAGGATTGGGTAATCATGAAAGTTACTTTGTTGCACTCTGCCGTCTTTCACAGTGATCTCACTATGAAACGCATTAGTCAGCGCGTAAGCCACACCGCCTTCCAGTTGAGCTTTGACGACATCGGGATTGATAACAGTCCCACAATCGATCGCGATGTATACTTTATCGATTGAAAGCGAATTATCAGCCTGGATAGTCACGTCGACAACGGCTGCTTTGGCTGAAGAAACACCATAGCCGGCGTAGTACTCACTATCGCTGACCACAATCCCCCGGCCCGAACCCTGGGGTACTGCAGTCGTATCCCAGGCCGTCCATTTAAGGGTCTCCTCAAGTACGCGACGTAAGGTCTTTGCGCGCGCCACGGCAATGTCGTATTCGCTGGTGTCCAAAGGCACTTTGGACTCATGTAATAAATCACGGTAGACGTTGGCAGGGTCCTTACCTGAGAGCCGCGCCACTTCGTCCAGAAAACCGAAGTTCATCCACAGGTGCTGGGTGTAACCTACGCCACGCATCCAGCCAAAGGGAAGCGGGCTGGGTGTAGAGCGATCATATTCAAGGAGCGAGTTAGGGAAATAAAACGGAAATTCCGTCGCACCGTAGGCCTGGTCACCTCCCTGAACGCTGGCCGCCCGGCATACCCATGCAGAAATCCTTCCATCCGAATCTATGGCAGACTCGTATCTCGCTACAGTTAGCGGAGCGTAAAAGCTCTTTCTAATGCACTCTTCCCGGCTCCAAAGCAGCTTTATGGGAGTGTCAGGATACTCCATCGCTATCTGAACAGCCTGATAGACAAAGTCATTTTCCGCAAGGCGTCCAAATCCTCCGCCCGCGTTCATCATGCGAAAATTAACCTGGTTTCTCGGAAGACCGGTGAGTTCGGCCACGACTCTAACCGCTTCATCCGCATATTGGCTACTGGACCAGATTGTCACCCCGGACTTGTTGAAAAGCGCAGTACAGTTCAGCGGTTCAAGCGGCGCGGGATCCATGAAAGGATACCGGTATTCCGCCTTGTGAGTTCGTGACGCAGACTTCATCGCTGCGTCAACATCGCCTCTGGACATCGTAAAAGACAGCGGAGCGTCTAGTTTTTTCGACAGCGTATTTTCCAGGCTGCGACTGGAGTGGTTTTTGTATGTTCCCTCATCCCACTCGATCTTTAGCGCATCAAGGCCTTTCTCTGCCTGCCACCAGGTATCTGCCACAACAACCACCGCATCACTGGTAATTGCCGGAGTAGCCCATAAATCCGGGTCTTCACCCTCCGGCACCGGTGAATTATATCCCGCATGGCCGCCGCCTAGCCGAACTGCGACAGGCGATCCGGCGAGGTTTTTCAGCGCAGAGTCATCAAGGTTCTTTACCTTCCCACCAAATACCGGACACTGTCTGATTGCAGCGTAGCGCATACCGGGCACTTCAACGTCGATACCGTACTGGATGCTCCCGGTGGTAGCTGCTTTGAGGTCGACTCTATCTACTGAGTTGCCAATCAGTTTCCATTCATCGGCCGGCTTCAGTTGTAACTCATCTGCAGGGGGAGGTGCGATATCTATGGCCAGAGGGGCCAATTCGGCATAGGAGAGCTTCTTCCCTGTGGTCTTGTGATGGATAAAGTTCTCAGACGCAACAAAACTGGATACAGGCCACCCCGAATGGGCTGCCGCAGCCTCTAACAGCATCGTTCGAATCTGCGCGCCGGCTATCCGAGCAGGGTCGAAGAGGTAATGTGCGGACATACTACCTATCGTTGTAGTCCACACATACATATTGTTGTTATCGAGGTTTGTATTGGGGTCATAGAACTGAGTCCGCACCGTGGACCAGTTGACTTCCAGTTCTTCGGCCAACAATTGAGAGATGGTCGTCGTCACCGCCTGGCCAAGCTCGGATTGCGGAATGATGCAAGTTACCGAATTGTCGCTGTTTATTGTTACCCAATAGAGGATTTCGACCGGCAGTTCCGACGCCTCAGCCGCAGAGACGCCGCGAACCATAACGGGAAAAGCAGCCACTGCCGATACCGTCATAATACCGCCGAGAAAGGCACGGCGATCGAGTTTGAACTCGCTCATGACTCAGGCTCCCCAGCGTGGCTGTTCGCCGCTGCTTTTATCGCATCGCGTATTCGGACATAGGTGCCACACCGGCAAATATTGGTGACTCCCTTATCGATATCTGCGTCATCAGGGGAGGGGTTATCATTAAGAAGCGCCACTGCCGACATGATCATCCCGGATTGACAGTAACCGCATTGTGAGACACTGAGCTCTTGCCAGGCTTGTTGCACCGGGTGCTCCCCGTGGGCGGACAGGCCCTCAATGGTTGTAATCTCCCGTTCATGGGCCGCACTCGCCGGAAAGCTACAACTTCTCACAGGCGCTCCATCAACGTGCACGGTGCATGCACCACACTGACCCACTCCGCACCCGAATTTAGTGCCCTTGAGTTTTAGCGTGTCACGGATAACCCAAAGCAGTGGAGTGTCTCCGTCGACTTCAACCGTGATGTCCTGATTGTTCACTCGCATGTTGATCATATCGAACTCCCGAGCAACTCCATGGTCACTTGGATTGGTGCCGCAATCGACAATGATACGGTGATCTACACGCTATATCGGGTTGGATCCCAATAACACCCGTAAACCGGCCTGATATCGTACTGGGACCAAGTTGAGATCAAATAGCGTTCGGATACGGAACACAAGCCATCCCGTCTGGCCCACTTTAATTGTATACGCGAGCAATATATATTGCAATTCAGGAAAGCCAGAGATCAGGAGGTGGAATACGAAACGACGTCGGGCTAGCTGTTGGGGGCACGTTAGTGTCACTCAGGCAACAGCAAGATGTCTAAATTCAATAAGAAATTTGTGGAATAATCGTCGCTTAAGACAAGTCTGCGCGCAAACCAGCGGAAAGAAAACTCACGAGCTGCGCCAGCATTTCGCGACCCTGCAGGGAAGTGACCTGCCCGTCGGTAAAATCACCAACCCGCCCCAGATCATTCAACATAAACATGTATGTACCCACAAGAAACGACATCCGAACACTGAGTACTGTAGTCGGCACATGGGGCAGTAAGAGGCCCAGCACTTTCAAATAGCGCTTCACAGGGCCGTCATAGATTTCTTTGCGCAAACGCAGGGCCTGCTCTTCGGGCTCGGAGTGAAGACGAGCCTGAAGGCGCACGAACGCCGCCCCGCCATTTTCGTCATATTTCATATCCCATTGCGGCTTGAGGTACGCCATAATCACGTCCTCCACCTCATATGAATTCTCAGAACCGGTTAGTTCATCAAGCAATTCCAGGCGTTTCGTGGCCAGTAGCTTTCCTCGCCGCAAAAACACCTCACGGTAAAGTTGCTCTTTGCTGCTGAAATAATAACGCACCAGGCTCTGGGTAACTCCTGCACACACAGCGATCTGGCGAGTACTCGACCCAAGATAACCACCCTCAGCGAAGACAATCTCCGCGTGGTTAAGGATCTCTTCTCGCAAATCAGCATCTTTGGTTGGACGCCCCGGCCTACGACTAGTAGATTTTTTTGTTTTCTTCCTGGAGGCTACGCTTGTCGCATTCATGTGTTCTTTTCGTCAGGGATTAGGATGAGGGCAAAAGCTTCGGCGTGAGACGCACATCAGTTATCGGTGGCGACCCAGAGTTCAGCTAACCAACTTAACAGCAGGTCTGCGATCTTATCACTGTTTGTCTCTGACATCATCATATGCCCATTCCCGGTAATGCCTCTCTCTTCTAACCTGATGTGCTCTGCACCATGACCCTGAGCACGCAGGAATTCAAAAGCGCTTGCGTTGGCTTCACGCATCCATGTTGCCTCCCCCGTTACCACCAACACCGGCCGCTCGTAGGGGTTTGCATCGCCTGCGAATGGTGCTACCACCAATCCGTTGTCAAAACGCCCAAGCATATGCTCCTGCCCGGGGTAGCCTAACGGCTCAATCGCGATAATGGCTTCCACCATCTCGCCTCCAAGCGCGGCCAGCGCCCAACCACAAGGCCCTCCAGCGGAATGACTGAGGATAACCGTAGAGCCAGTAAGCTCAAAAAGCTCACCGGCTATGGCCTCCACATGGCGCTGAGCAGCCTCAAGCGTCATGCCCATGGCGCCCTGACTCGCCATGAAGCGATCGCCGCAACGAGGATCTTCGGGCCAGCGGCAGTGCGAAGCGGCACCCTCCCACAAGGCGTGTTTTGCCGGCTCAACGAATCTCGGGTACAAAAGGTCGTAGTCCGGAGCAGCGACTGACGCGCCCAGAACAGAATCGTTCCAGAAAGACCTGCCATGACCGGGTCGATCAAGCAGATAGACGGGATAACCGGCAGCGAGAAACGCGTGCACCCATCCCGGCCGATTATCGGGTGTGCGCAGAAACTCAGACCCCTGCCCTCCTCCGCCGTGAACGAAAGTCACAGACACGTCACGGTGCGCTTCGGGTATAAACCACTCGACATATGCAGAAACACCGGGATAGGTCTTATCCCCTACGGCTATACTGCCGGTCGTTAAAAAGCGCCCGCCAAAATCCTGTAAGCTATAGTGGTTCATCTGATTCCCTGCATCAATCGCCTGTCCGAGTCACTCAACCCATGCAGGGGATCGCGCATCTCATTTCGTCGTGAAAGAACCTGTGTTGCTAACCAGACACCGCCTTTAGCCAAGTGAGCACGTCAGTTGAATCAGTAACGTCCGCATACTTCTGCGCCATATCATATAAGTTGGCGGCATGCGGCGCAGACGCTCTGTCCGCACAGCAATCACTCGGCACCAGCACATTGAACCCGGACTGAACAGCATCAACCACCGTGGCACGCACACACCCAGACGTGGTTGCGCCCGTCACCACCAGCGTATCAACGCGGGCTCCCGTGAGAAGAGCAGACAAGTTTGTCCCAAAAAAAGCTGAAGCCCCATGCTTCACTATCACTGTGTCTGAATTCTGGATTCCTGTTTTCTGATCGATTTCCACCAAACGCGTACCGACTTGCAAAGCAGCCATTCCTGTGGCCACCTGGAGCCACGGCAGTGCCTTGATCTCCCACGGCTGGTAGGCGATGGTCGTATAAATCACCGGGATGCCAACAGAGCGGGCAAAGTCCGTTAACGTTCTGGTTGCCGCGATTTCCGCGCCCATATCGGCTGCTGTGGGGTATTGCGTATCGGTAAAACCATAAGAAAAGTCAACGACAACAATTGCAGGGCGCACGCCACGCGGCACGCCTCCACCAAAGCCCGCTGTATGATAAACGCTGTCCTGATCAGACATCACAGCGCGCCTGTAATCGGTGGCATCGGTGCAGACCACCAAACTGGAAACGCTCTATTTCCCGTCATACATCAAACTCTCCAATGCCATTTTTCCGTCGATGACGACCGCCTCATCATCAAGAAACAAAGAACACCCCCTCATCGGGATATCCAGGTGACAATGGGTATTGTTGCTGCCGCCCAATTCGTTGTTTGGGCCCGTTGAGAACATTACGTTACCCAGATAGCTTCGCGCTTCCATGCCCATACCGCCCGGGAACAATCCAGGCACCATCGAATGCCAATTGGCATCCGGGTTCATTCCCCAACCCACGTGACTCATCCCATAGCCTTGCCTGTCACCAAACGAGGCCATATAAGCGTTAACCAGTTCGGCCTCAACGCCTCCACGGATATCTTTGATCCACCCTTTCTCGATAGTGTAGGTAATAGGCTCACGAACATATATATTTTGCGGTAACAGCACGTCGCCGGGCGCCACGACAATCTGGCCGTCTACGCCATCGTCATCTCCGCCGGTAAAGACAAACCCGGAAGGCCAATGATCCCAGCGTCCCGGCTCATCTGTACACCCATATTCTGTCAGCGTCGGGTAGGTATTCAGTTGGTATGACACGTCCGTGCCGTAAGGCGAAGTAATTCGCATATGGCTTGCCTTGGCAAGCAACTCACCCGCCAACTCAACTTTCTCCCGAAGCGCCTTATTGGGCAGCATGCGAGCCAGCAACTCGGGTGGCTCAACGACGGTCAGTATCCGGGTCCCCGCCGCCTGAATCGCCATTTGCTCTGGTGAGAACAGCAGGAATACACAATCAATCAGCATATCAGAGGTTTTGAGTGCTTCGACCACCTCAGGCATTGAGGCCAGCACCGTTCCGCCAACAGCCCAGTTCCCCTGTACCGGCGGCGGGGGTAAGCGAACATGGTGAATACTTGCCCCCAGGCGGCGACCCGCAGCAAGGAACGCATCTGCATAATCCAGGCGCTCGTCACCTTGTGTCAGTACAGTGACACGCTCACCATCACAAACACCCGACATTTTTAGCTGATGCAGGCAAATTTCAGTAAAGCTCGCATGATCCATTGACGCTATAACTCCAAATTCTGGTATCGTTAGGGGCAGGCGAAATCAGAAACCGCCACAAGAAACCCTTCCAGGTCATCCCACGGAATCATGTGGCCCGCGCCTTCGACGACCCGTACCTCAAGATGCGGTGCAAGGTCGACTAACTCCTCAACATCACTATCGCTTATCACCGGCGCCCCGCCCGCGACAACAAGGCGAAGCGGTAGCTTGATAGAGGGGATATCTGAATGGATATCGTCACTGTGAAAACCCTTGTAGGCTATTTCGATGGCATCCAACTGACAGGTGTGCAACCACTCCGCCCTGAGTGCCAGTTGCTGGTCTGTCCAGGTCGGGCAGAAATCCCGCATTGCCTCAGCAGAACAGCCCTTTTGCGCCATTAAGATAGAGTCCTCATACCAGGGCCAGGGGGACGGGTACTCCCTTCTCCCCGGGCCACTTACAGGCGGGTCGACAAGAATCATGCCCGAGAACGCCTCCGGTGCATTCCTTGCCGCACGGATCGCTGTACGCGCTCCCATGGAATGGCCAAGCACCAGGGGCCTGTCAAAATATTCGGTATTGGTCAGGGCCACGACATCTTTGGCCATTGCATCAAGAGAATAGTCAAGCTGCCCGGCCTGGCTAAGCCCCCTTCCTCGCACATCCAGAACATAAACATTGAAGTTTTCAGCAAGCCGTTCTGCGACAAAGCCCCAGGTGATAGCGGGTGAAGTAATCCCCGGCACTATCAACAAATCTGGCCCAGAACCTTCATACTGAATCAAATGCTGTCGTATTCCATTCGCCTGAACATTAAAACCAAACATGATAAATCCCTCAGTAGGCGCCGGAGAGCAATGCACCGCCACCCGGCACGCGAGTGTCCAGGTCGAGAGCCTTAAGCATCGCCCAGGTCGTAGCGATCGCAGCGGTCAGCACTGGCTTACCAGTCTGCGCCTCAACCAGGGCCACCGCGGGAAGGGAAGGCATCTGGACACATGCTGAAAGGACGACAGCATCAACATCGCTGATATGCTGCATACCCGCTACAATCCCGGGAAGCTTACTCGGATCGTGGGCTGCGACCATCAGGTTGTCAGAGATTTCGAGTGCTCGCCATTCAACAACTTCGATGCCCTCGCTACCAATGTAGTCAACTACAAGTTCTGTCAGTGGCTTCATGTACGGAGCAACCACTGCAACGCGCCTGGCACCCAGCGCCATGATGCCCTCCACCAATGCTCCAGCAGAAGAAACCACCGGTGTGGGACTCTCGTTATCCTTCGTCACCTCATGCAGCCGGCTTTGGGATTCTCGATGATAGCCCCTCCCCATCGACATAATCGCGACCAGGCAGGCATAACCCATTACATCGACTTTCGCATCGGACAGCTCAAGCGCGCATCGGTCACTGGCCGCGTCCATGGCGGCCAACTCCTCTTTTGTCACTTTCTTCATTCGCATGCGTGAAGAGTGGAAGGTGAACCTCTCCGGTGAAACACCCTCTCGAGCACGGAGAAGCGCCGGAATCTCAGTTTCCATTGTGACATTGGAACTCGGTACTATCTGGCCAATTCTGTAATTCGTCATACAAGCCCCACGGCGCAGCAGATCAATACTTAATTGTTCAAGTATATAATTAAAACTCAGGCGGTGGCAAGAAGGTAAAGCGTCAATTTGATTGACGACTGCGTCCTTCGCAAAGGCTTCGATCCCGAGGGAATCTCTTCGCTTTCTGAACTGAGCAAACCACCTGAAATCCAGCGAGCACGAGCGCGCTTGAACACTCCAACGTCTGCAAATCATTTGATATAACCAAGGGAACAGCTTCGACTTAACCGAGCCGGAGGTTGGCATGGATACCCCCAGGCCGACTTAAAACGCCCAGGTTCTTTTGGCTGTTGCGCTCAGTTTATTGTATAGACGAATAATTAAGTGTCGTGTAATGTCCCGGTAGCCGGGATCGATAAAAACCGGGTTATTCGCAACGGAGCTGATAGACATGAGGGATGAAAATCCAAAACTGGGTAGCAACCCTATGCGGACGCTTGCCCTGGCCGCGCTAATCTATGCCATTTCAATTATCCTAATAGACATCGCGCCATTCTTCATTGGAATGTACGTTGATGCTCTTGGGCTAACGTTATCCCAAGCAGGATTTGTTCAAACAATTGACCAGGCTGGGGGCATTCTGGGCGCTGTAGCGGGTTACTTCGTGATGCCGCGATTCAGATGGCGCAGCCTGATCGTTGCCGCCTCACTCCTTGCAACGCTGGCAAACATCCTGACTGCAGTAGCGGAGACATATTTCGTGCTCGCAGTGGTGAGATTTCTCTCTGGTTTTGGTGTTGTGATGGTCACGACGGTTACAGCTTGCATCCTGGCTCGCGCGGCTTCACCGGATCGTGCTTTTGGTGTTGGACTGGCGCTGGGCATGTTTCTTTCGGCGGTGGCAGTCTGGCTTCTTGATGCCCTGCGCACGCAGTATGGCTTTTCCGCCAGCCTAGGCTCCGGAGCGTTCTGGCTTGCTTTGGGGCTCATCCTCGCACTCTTTCTTTCGCGCGAGCTTGGCGGTCAATCCGATAAAGTGGAAGAACCACATCTGGTAGACGATCTATCACATACCAAGGCCACGGGCTGGGCCGCGCTCGCCGCGCTCTTTCTTTTCGGCATCAGCGTAAATATTGTCTATGGGTATGTTGAGCGCGTAGGCCTGGCAAATGGCCTGGATCAGGCAGGCGTCGCTAACGCACTGGCGCTGGGTTTCATATTTTCTGCGTTTGGTAGTACCGTCCCGTTAATCTTCGGTGCGGTTGGTGGTCGCATAAAGTGGATCGCTTTCACCACTTTACTCCTTCTTGCCTCGCTGGCAGCACTCTACCTGGCTGACTCGGTATCACTCTACACAATTTCTTTCGGGCTTTATGCTTCTGCGTGGAATATGGGACTCGCCTACTACATGGCCCTGACGGCGGAGAACGACCCGGAAGAACACCTGACTCGAATGATGTATATCGCAACAGTAGCCGCACAGTCTATCGGGCCGGCGATAGCCGCAGGGGCCTTGACGGGGGCTTCGCTGTCGGTGGTCTTTGTAATTGCGCCGGCACCCGCGTTACTTGCAGCTCTACTGGTTTCTGCCATGGCGCTTCGTGCTCGTAAAAGATCATTGGCCCGAATTGCGGCCACTTAGCCACCGCGTTCCAGGACCCACCCCGATGGATTATCTGGCCTGCCAGGTGAAAGTCGTAGACCGCAGCTTTTTAGTGTGCCAAAACGTCAGGCCGGCTTGAAATACCCCTGCCTGTATCGACCTCTGTAACAGAGGCGGCTCTAGTGTTGATACTCTCACCGTGCAGTCGTGCAGATCACGGCTCAGATAATCTCGCCCCGATGAAAGCAATCAAGGCTTGTCGATCTAACTCGTTTTTCAAGCCTGAAAATGCCATTCCCGTCCCAGGATAAACATCATATGGCGATGCGATAAATGCGTCGAAGTGACTAACGGTCCAGTGCTGCGTTGAGTTCGCCAATGCCTGCGTATAGGGATACGACTCCAGCGAGCCAACCCTGCGGCCCGCAAAGCCGAATAAGCCCGGCCCGGCGGGAGAGGGCTCGCCCTCCTCAATACTGTGGCAACCCGTGCACATCTGGAAAAGCCTTTCACCTTTTGCCAACGATTCATCGGAGGCCTTCTCAGCCATCTCGCTCCAGTCACTGATGCCACCTGACTCGCTCACCTCAGCAGCGCCATCAGCGTTTCCCCCTTCATAAGAGCAGGCAGCCAGAACAGAGAGCAATAGCGGAAGAAACGGAGCTCGATAGCGTCGCAAACGTTTGATGAATGTCATGCTTCTCGACCCAATTCCTGGCTGAGGGCTTCTCTCACCTCACGACCGACGCGAATTCCGCTCTCCACAGCACCGTCAATGTACTCATGCCACCCATCGGCTGTCGCACCTCCGGCAAAGTACAACCTACCTTCCGGCTTGGCCATATCTTTATACTTACTAAACCAGCCGACACGGTAGGACGGCCAACCCTGACGGGAAAAGGGGTCAGTGGCCCAGTTGTAACTGGATATTGCGACAATATCGACATTTGGAAAGAGACGCTTCATCTCCTTCTCTACAGCAACTTGATCATTAATATCTATGAGTGATTGTCGCGCAAGCGTCACCTTTACGATTGTACCAATCTGATCATCGAAGTACTCAGTCTGTATTGCCGAGAAGGGATTGGGGTCATCACAAAAAGAGAATGTATTTCCAATATTCTGCTTGAATCGTACAAACATACACGCGGCATCACACATTTCAGCATTCTGAATAAACGCCTGCTTTTCGGTCGACAGCGCCGGGCTGAAGCTAATGCTGTCATAGACTTTTGTAGGGACGGTAATAACCGTCGTTTTCGCAGTTACCACCTGCCCGTCGGTGGTTTCGATACGCACAGAGTCCTGTTCCTGTGTGATCGCAGATACGACTTTACCCAGGCGCACCTCTGCACCACTGTGATCAAGAATCGCTTTACATAAGCCCAGTGTGCCTCCGTCGGCGATTTTGTAGTGCTTCTCCGAGTCGGTAAACATGTAATAATCCCATGCAGCAAGCGCAAACAACTTCACAAAGCTGGTATAGCTGTACTCTGAAGTAGGCGCCCCCGCGTACAACGTCATTTCCGCATTCAATGTCGCCTTCTGGATTTCGTTGAGACCAAGCGTCTCAATATGGTCAGCGGCTGACACGTTTTCCAAAGCAAGTACTTCCGGATTGAAGAACGGGGTATAAGGCCGTGGAAACAGCTCAAGGGAGCGTGCATTAAATGCTTCCATCGCAAAGTCATACTCACGAATGAACTCTTCCGGGGAAATTCTTCGAATTTCGCCTGAAGAAAGCATTACATTTGTAGCATCAAGATCAACTAGCGGAACTTCTTCGAAACCCTTGCCATAACGTTGCATTTCGGCAAACACATGGGGCTGGATCCAATGCACACAAGCACCGCCGTATTCAACTTTCTTGTCTTGGAACTTACCAGTAAAAGTACGCCCGCCCAAACGAGGCCTCGCTTCAAGCAAGAGCACTCGATAACCGTCAACGCCTAACTCCCGCGCTGCTGTAACTCCGGCGAAGCCGCCACCTATGACTACAACGTCAAAATCCAGATCGTGAGATTTTTCCTTTGGCGCCACTGCAGCTTTTTCGCCGGGACGCGCGCAGCTTTGAAGGGCCGTTCCAGCAGAGACGGCCGCGGCGGCCATTAAGACCCCCCTTCGAGTAATCGACCCACTATTGCTTTCGTCACTCATTTTCACAGATCCCCTTGGTTCGCATTGAGACAGTTGCGGCAATACGTACGGTGGTACAAAAGCCGATCAGGCATTGACTAGGCCAAAACTTGTTGCTAAGGTCAATTATATTACTCACATGAGCAATTAAACACTAACAATATCTGCATTAAAGGTCAACCTTGAGGCCGAAATGAAAGAAGCCCGAATTTCAGCACAAGTCAGGCAGATACTGTCGGCCCCTTGTACTCACCAGCACGTTTACAACACCCCTAGTCCGTCTGCGTGCTCCGACGACTCCTCTAGTGCAGCAGACCCCATTGGAAGCTTGCCTGACAGCGTCCCGCAGAGACAAACACGACTTTGTACATACTGAAAAATGACTTCATAAGGAGAGAGCGGTTATGACACAACACGTAATCATTGCAGGCGGAGGGCCAGCAGGACTTTTAACCGCGTTAGGACTTGCACAGGCAGGCACCAAGGTGACAGTTCTCGAAGCGCTTGATAAGTTGAATGATAGCCCCCGGGCGCTTGTTTACCACCACCCGGTACTGCCATACCTTGAGCGCCTTGGCTTGCTTGATGACTGCGTGAATGCCGGCTTTACCCGACAAGGTTTCGCGTGGAGGATTCACAGCTCCGAGGAAATGATCTACTGGTCAATGGACTGCCTGGATGACAGCACGCCGCATCCTTACGCCTTACACCTTCATCAGGGCTTACTCTCCGACATAGCAGCCATGCATTTGGAACGTCTGCCGAACGCGCATATCGAGAGATCTACCCGATGTGTTGGCTGTGTAGAGCACGCGGGTGGCGTTACCGTGGAAGTAGACGGGCCGAATGGCAAGGGTGCTATAGAAGGCGATTACCTGGTCGCAGCAGATGGTGCCGCCAGTTCGATACGCAAGGATATCCTGGGGCTGAACTTCTTTGGTATCACCTGGCCAATGCGCTACATCGCCACCAATACGCGCATTGACCTTTCAAGCTTGAATTTCCCGGATACGACCATGCAGTTGGATGACAAACATGGTGCTGTACTGTGCAGGATAGATGATTCTCAGCTATGGCGCGTTACCTTCATGGAGGACCCGGACTTGCCTGAAGAGGGGATTCCTGAGCGCATCGCAGCGATGTTTGTGAACCACTTGCCTGACATCCCTTATGAGCTGGATGACTATGCGCCCTATCGGATGCATCAACGCGTTGCCGACAGAATGCGTGTGGGTCGCGTCCTGCTGGTCGGCGACTCTGCACATGTCACCAATCCTACTGGGGGTCTGGGTCTCACTGGCGGTATGTTCGACGCCTTTGCGCTGACAGAAGCGCTGAATCGAGTACTTCATGACGGCGCAGATGAAAATTTGCTGGAACATTACGAGACAGACAGACGCCGAATATTCACTGAACTTGTATCGCCCCGAGCTAGCGACAATCTCAGGAGACTCTATTACTCACAGCCAGGGCAACAGAAGGACGACTGCATTGAGTGGTTCAGAAAAGTAAGTAAAGACAAGGATCTGATGCGACAGGAATTTCAGTTTACCGAAAAAATGGAAACGAAGTTTTGACCCTGTCAATTGTTCTCGAACACGAACGCTGGTAACTCAAAAAAGGAACAGCCCCATGGCAGAGTTGGAAGAACACGTAGCGAACTTTATGGCCCGTTTTAACTCCGGTGATTTAGATGGTGCGTTAGCGGACTTCTCGGATGAAGGTCGATATATCGACGAATTTGGGAATGTACACGCAGGCAAGGCTGAAATCCGCGCAGCGATGACACCCATCTTTGACGGCTCTTTCGGAGATCTGACCTACACAGTCGAGGAGACTATCGTCGACCCCGCGTCAGAGAAAGCTCTTGTTACCTGGACATTACGGATTACCGGCGCTGACAATTCGGTAAGCATGATGCGAGGTTTGGATATACTTGTTTTTGATGGCGCCAGGGTCCTTTTAAAGAACTGCTATATAAAGGCTAAAGAAGTGCTGGTTGAGCCGATCAGCTGATTTTCACACAAGTTCTCGAGAGCAATTACCAGAAGGGTCTATACGATGTCCGATCGCGATCAACGCTACGATAAATTGTTTGAACCGATTCAAATCGGACCTGTAACAATGAAGAACCGCTTTTATGTAGTGCCACATGCAGACTCTTTCGGCATGGGAAAAATGGATGAGATGATCGCCTATCGCAAGGCCCGTGCTGAAGGCGGCTGGGGGACGGTGTGCACCGGGGAAACCATGATTCACGAAACGTCGGACCATGCCCCATTTATATGTACTCGGCTATCATCTGATGATTTCATCGAGCCTATGTCCCGACTAACCTCCGCCATACATGAGCACGGATCACTGGCAGGAGTGGAGTTGGCCCATGTTGGCGCATCATGCCCCTCCTGGTCGTATCGTCAACATCCGATATCTCCATCTGCGCAGTTCCCCCGCCTGTACAACAACCCAGTCGGGGCTCGCAAAATGGACAAGAAAGACATCGCCGAATTTCGTGGATGGTATACGAAGGCGGCTAAACGAGCGCAAAAAGCAGGCTTCGATATTATTTATGCCTATTGCTCTCATGATTTGTCTTTGCTGCAGGACTTCCTGATGCAGCGCACCAATAAGCGAACGGATGAGTATGGCGGAGTTTTTGAAAACCGGGTTCGACTCATAAAAGAGGTTTTGTCAGACCTGAAAGATGCTGTCGGAGATACCTGTGCAATCGCGTTTCGATTTGCAGTAGAAGACAGACAGCAACCCTCAAGCCTGAACATTCAGGAAGACGGTCGACGAGTGGTAGAGGCTTTGGCCGACATCCCCGATCTCTGGGATGTGAATGTATCAGACTGGGCCTGGGATAGTGGCAGCTCCCGTTTTTTTGAAGAAGGGGAACAGGAACCCTTTATAAGCTTCGTTAAGCAAGTGACGAGCAAACCGGTTGTCGGCGTTGGGAGATTTACATCACCTGATGCAATGGTAAGCCAGATTAATCGCGGTATTCTGGACATTATAGGCTCCGCCCGCCCTTCAATAGCGGACCCATTTCTGCCTAATAAAATCGACAAGGGCGAGATTGACTGCATCAGGGAATGCATTGGTTGTAATGCCTGCGCGGCAGAAGTCATGAACAATACAGCAATCCGTTGCACACAAAACCCGTCAGTGGGAGAAGAACACCGCAAAAACTGGCACCCAGAGCGCGTACCTCCGGCCCATGACGAGTCGAAGAATATTTTGATTATTGGCGGAGGCCCATCAGGACTGGAAGCTGCGCTTACCCTGGGAAAACGTGGATATCAGGTCTCCATTGCAGATGCAGGCGAGGAATGGGGCGGGCGTCTTGTTAAGGAACGTAAAATGCCTCGGCTGAGCGCCTGGGGGCGAGTGGTTGATTACAGAGTGGGCCAACTCCAACTCATGCCCAACGTCCAGATGTATCTGGCAAGCCCATTGACTGCTGACGATGTCGAGGGCTTTGAAGCAGATCATGTGATCGTCGCCACGGGCGCTACATGGCGCCGGGATGGAACCGGCAGAAGCCACCTCGAGCCTGTTCCCGGCTGGGATGGCTCACAGGTCTACTCTCCGGAGAAAATCCTGAACGGTGATCTTCCCGACGGAGATGTGATTGTTTACGACGACGACTATTATTACATGGCCACAGTCATAGTGGATAAGCTCGTGTCTGCGGGGTGCAAGGTTACCTATGTGACCTCAGCAGCGATCCCAGCGCCCTGGACGATAAACACGCTGGAGTTTGATCACATCGTACGAACCATGAGGGAGTCCGGCGTAGAAATTCTTGTCGGCAATACGATTTCCTCAATAGAAGAAACCTCTGTGCACGTAACGGAGCAGCTGACGGGGAAAGAGTCTCGTCTCTCCTCCAACGCGGTGGTCCTGGTAACAGGCCAACTGGCGAGTGACTCGCTCTATTATCAGTTACAGCAGAAACAGGAAGACAAACTCGTCAATTCGCTAGAGCGGATCGGAGATTGTGTCAGTCCGGCACTCATTGCACAGTCGACACATGATGGTCGCCTCGCTGGAATTTCATACGGCAAGATCGATACCCCTGCCGAAGACGCTGGTGCCGGCTAAGCCTCACCATACCCGATCATCCGCGAATCGCCTCATGCGGCAAACGTGAAAAAGTAATTATTAAAAATCAGTAGTGTCCGGTTAAGAACTAGAAGTTGATGAATTTTTCATTTGAATACAATGCCTTGCGCCGATTTTAGGGTGGTGTCGACTTGAACGCGAAGCTGGCCGCAGACTTTCTTCAGAGAATCGATTCTTTGAGGACGCGTCATGTACGCTGGCAAGACTTTGTTCGCGCAAATCATGGACTATGTGCCGTGGACCACCTTCAACAGAATTGTCACGCGATACAACGGCAATTATCGGGTCAGATCTCTTTCGTGCGCGGACCAATTTCGCGTTCTTGCCTTCGCGCAGCTGACGTATCGCGAAAGCCTCAGAGACATCGAAGCGTGCCTGGCAGCGCAATCGGCCAAGCTGTACCACTTGGGTATTCGATCGACAGTGAAGCGCTCGACGCTGGCCGACGCCAACGAGCGGCGAGACTGGTGCATTTACGCCGACCTTGCACAGCGGTTGATCGCGCAGGCCCGCAAACTGTATGTCAACGAACCCTTCGGCGTCGACCTGGGCGATACGGTTTATGCGCTGGACACAACGACCATCGATCTGTGTCTGTCGGTGTTTCCATGGGCACCGTTTCGAACCACCAAAGCGGCAGTCAAACTGCATACGTTGCTCGACTTGAGAGGCAATATCCCGAGCTTTATCCATATCAGCGACGGAAAAATGCACGAGGTCAACGTCCTCGACTACCTGCTGCCAGAGCCGGGTGCGTTCTACGTAATGGATCGAGGGTTTCTCGACTTCGCTCGTCTTTATCATCTGCATCAGTCGGGAAGTTTCTTTGTCATCCGTGGCAAATCGAATCTCAAGTTTCAGCGGCGGTACTCGCACCAGGTAGATCGATCGAGCGGTTTGATCTGCGATCAAACGGTGATGCTCACCGGGTTCTATTCGCTCCAAGACTATGGAGAACCCTTGCGACGGATTCGCTTCAAAGACCCGGAAACAGACAAAACACTGGTCTTCTTGACCAACAACTTCACACTGCCGCCGCTCACGATAACCGAGCTGTACCGGTGTCGCTGGCAAGTCGAACTGTTTTTCAAATGGATCAAGCAGCATCTTCGTATCAAGCAGTTCTACGGCACATCCGAGAACGCGGTAAAGGTGCAAATTTGGACTGCGGTATCGGTGTACGTGCTCGTAGCCATCATCAAAAAGCGTCTCAATCTCGAGGCCTCGCTCTACACATTGCTACAGGTCTTTTCTGTCACCCTGTTCGAGAAAATCCCTCTAAACAAGGACTTTCTCGACAGCGCCAATACCCCGGAGGAACCCATGTTTCATAACCAATTGAATTTATTCGATTCTTAACCGGACACTACTGATTAAAAATATGAATAATTAATATTGTGCATCCACCTCGAATGTCGGCGAACTAACCTGGGAGAATCACGTTTTGATGGACGAAATATTTGATGTTGTGGTCATTGGAGCGGGCTTTGCGGGTATTACCGCTGCGCGCGAATTGAAAAATCACGGGTATAAAGTCGTCGTGCTTGAGGCGCGTGATCGCATCGGCGGCCGGGTGTGGACGAGTGAACTTGAGGGCCATAAAGTAGAACTTGGGGCTACCTGGATTCACTGGTTTCAGCCATATATTTGGGCAGAATTCATGCGCTCTGAACTAACGCTGCATGAGGACCCATTTCTTCCGCCCATCACAGTGTGGGTTGAGGGGACTCCACAGGAACTGGAATTCGATCGATTTCGAGAGATACTACAGGATGTTTGGGGGCGATTTGCGGGCGATACCGAGCTTGGTCATCTGATGGAGCAGCCCTATGCGTTTGAAAGCCTCGTGGAACGCCACTCGCTGGATGAGATAACTATCCAGGAAAAGATCGGTGAACTGGGTCTTTCACCGCTTGAAGAGGCAGTTTTCTCAGCAGAAATCAGTGTCCAGACCAATGCCCCGCCAGAGAACGTCAGCTTTTTGTCTCAATTGCGCTGGTGGTCGGCTTCCGGATGGGACGTCGGGCTGATGGTGGATTGTCTTGCCCGGTATAAGACTAATGAGGGAAATTCCGCACTCATCGAAGAGATGGCTGCTCGAGCAAAGCTGGATATCCGACTGGATTCACCTGTCCGCAGCGTCGATCAAACCGATGCTCTGACGGTGATCGCGACGCGTGACGGCAGGCGTTTCAAGTCGAAGAGAGTCGTCTGTGCACTGCCGATGAACTGCATTAAAAGCGTAGAGTTCAACCCCCCTCTGGGGCAAGAAAAGATGAGATTGTCTCAAGAGGAACATGCGGCAAAGGGTATGAAAGTTCTGTTCACAACGGAAGGTGAACCCGAGGGACATGCTATTGTTGCGCCTCCCGGAGCAAAGCTCAACCTGTTGAATCCTATTCGCGAAGAAGGCAATACACGTATTTATGTGGGCTTCGGTACAGACGGGACAGCATTTGATCCGAATAACCTCGATGAGGTAAATCACGTGCTCGCCGATCTTCATCCAGACCTGAAAGCGACCGCTAGCACAGGCCATGACTGGAGCAACGATGAATTTTCTCTGGGTACCTGGCATATGCCGCGACCAGGCCAGAACGTCGGGGTTGAGCAGGCTTTTGCCGAGGCTGAGGGGAAGATTCACTTCGCCGGCGACTACCTTGCCAAAGGCTGGGTAGGATTTATGGATGGTGCAATCGAGTCAGGTTTCCTGGTTGCTGACGAGATTCACAACGCCTTTGAGGATATGTCATGACCAAGACTTCAGCTCAATTTTTTCACCTTATTCCTGACATGGAAAAATCTTACTGTATGTCCCTGGCTGTACGCGCGGGCGACCTGGTGTACATCGGCGGCCTGACTGCTACCGATGACGAGGGAAACGAGATTTTTGCAGATGACGCCGGCATGCAAATGAAGGCTGTGTACGAGAAAATGGCGCGTGTCCTGGAGATTCACGGTGGTTCCTCGAAAGACATTGTCAGCGAGATGATATTCTATGGCGTTGAGGCAACCGAATTTGAAGAGTCGATGTTTCCTCATAGACAGAAGTTCTATGAGAATACGGATGGTCCTTCAGTCGCTGGAGTACAGGTCGCAGGCTTCGTCAGCGAGGCTATTAAAGTTGAAGTGACGGCAATTGCCTATCTTCCCCAATAGTCTCAGGACGATATTATGTCCCGCGAGAACGCACCTGCAGATACTGTCTCAGCCACTGAAGCTGAATCCTCACCGCCCCATGCAGCCAAATCATTCTGGATACATGATTTCGGTGCCTACAGCGCAAACCGGGACCTCGATGGGGAACTGTCGTGTGATGTGCTCGTTATAGGCGGTGGAGTTGCTGGACTGTCGGCGGCATGGCACACAGCTCTGGACTCGTTTGCGCGAGTGGTCCTGATTGAATCGGAGATCATTGGTTTCGGGGCCAGTGGCCGTGCTGCCGGTTGGGTGATGCCGCAATTCGGTATGGATCAGATGTCAATTCGCCATAAATATGGTGCCGAGCGCTCCCAGGCTTCCTTTCAATATTGCCGTCGGGCGGTAAGCTACACCCGCGAAATCATCGAAACAAACAATCTGGATAGTGACTATCGCCATCCCGGGCTCATGCGAGTCGCCTTTGATGATCGATGGATAGATGGGCTGAGATCACTCTATGAAATGAGTCAGGAGTTTGGCGCCGATAACATATCCTGGATGGAGGCCGAGACTGTGCAGAACGCCTACTCAGGAAACAAAAATTTTAAGGCTGCGATGCATGACCCGGATCTGGGATTATTGAATCCCTGCAAACATGTACGCGAACTGAAGCGACTGGCAGAACGTGCCGGAGTTGAAATATTCGAGAACTCGCCGGCGGTTTCCCTGGACAGGGTACCTGGTGGAATCCGGGTGGCTACGCCCCGGGGAGTAGTGAGGGCCGACAAGGCAGTCATCGCAACAAACGCCTACACCCATCAGCTGGAAGGGGCGCTTGGCAGAGAGATGCGACGTCTTCAGTCGCCTATTTTTGCCCGCGCTGCCGTGACTGAACGCCTGAGCGACGAACAATGGAGAGCTATAGGATGGGGTCAGCGGAACGCGCTAGAGAGCACTCTCGACCTGTTTCATTATATGGCCCCGACAGCGGATGGGCGCATCCAGTTTTATTGGATCTATTATGGTGGGCATCCGCTTTTCGGTGAAATGCAGCCTGAGGTCAGTAGCGAGGGTGGGGAGGTGTCCCTGGCTCACCTGAAACGAATTTTTCCAGCACTGAAAGATCTACGTATGGCACACAATTGGGGTGGGCATATGTCTGGCACCCGAGACCTGGTCCCTCATCTGTGTTTTTTAGGAGACGCACGGGTAATCTACGTGGGCGGGTGTTGGGGGCATGGCCTGGCGATAAATCACCTGCATGGCCAGACAATTTCGCATTTACTCAGTGGCCATAGTAGCGAGCTTACAGACTTCTGGATTGTCAACAGGAAGCCGAAGAGATGGCCGATCAAACCATTCGATACGATCGGCAAGCAGGTGGCTTGGGCATGGCTACGCGGCCGGGCTCGAAAACAATTGGCGGGGTCAATTTTTGAGAATGCGACCGCCGAAAATTAGACCCTGTTATTTGGCTGCTTCAGGCGTCATCGCAAGGTTACTGCGCTGAGATACGTTAAGGACTCTTGATCGGCGAATTTTCCTCGTATCGTCTCACCATCCAGCTGTCCGAATGTGCAAAGGGCGCTCATAAGACCGCTCAGCGGCCCAGAGTCCGAACATATTGCCTGTATAAACGTGCCTCACCAACAGACCATACATAACGAAGTTGCGCCCCACACCCCAATTCTCATTATCCGCGACCGACGCGACGTCTCTGGTGTACTGAGACGCGCACAGAGAATAAACCTAAAACAGCGCTTGACATGTTCCAGGCAAGTATCTATTTTATTTGTTCACCCTAATAATTAATTAGTGAAATTAAATCTGCGAGTGCGAAATCTTGTGGGTGGTTGTCCACTACATTGAAGGTGTGCATACCCGAAATCATTAACTCAGGTGAAGGTGATCATCATGAACTCACGGCAGCTTGCTTCAAAGCCCAGAAATTTCTTAAGGACCACAATGTGCGTCGGCCTGGCCACCGCGTTTCTAACCGAAACCCCCGCGTGGGCACAGGCTCTCGAAGAGGTTATGGTCACTGCGACACGCAGAGCCGAGTCTATTCAGGAGATACCATCGGCTATAACGTCCTTTGATAGCCACGCTTTGTCCTCTATGAAAATGGATGACATTGGCGATATCACCGGGCGCTTGCCGAACTTGAGTTCTATCCAGCCCTACGGTGAAGGTGGTTCTCCTTTCTTCGTACTAAGAGGGGTCACTACCACTGACTTCACACTTACGCAAAGTTCACCCATCGCCCTGTATGTGGATGACGCAGTGAGAGCTTTGCCTACGCTAGAAATCGGGCATATGTACGACATAGAGCGTATAGAGGTGCTGCGGGGCCCACAGGGTTCGCTCTATGGTAAAAATGCCACGGGCGGCGCCGTCAACATCATCACCAAGAAACCTGACTTTGAACAGGAAGGCTACATTAGCCTTGGTTATGGCAACTACGACAGAAAGGAAGCCCAGTTAGCATTCCAGACAGGCATCATTGACGATGTGCTAGCCGCAAGAATCGCCGTGAACTATGTGGAGGACGACGGACTTATCGAGAACCAGTTGCCCGGCGGAGACAATGAGCTTGGCACGGATATGCTCGCGGGTCGCCTTGCACTACTCTATGCCCCCTCCGACAACTTCGAGGCATTGCTTCGAATCTATAGCCACGACAACAAGACTCAACCATATAGTGCGTTCTCTGAGGTCACAGATCCAGGCCTTACTGGCGGACTAACGCGACAAGGACTCGGCTTTCACGAAAGCTCATCGCAACGTCAAGACAGTTTTTGGAATAATACCAACACCGGTGCCAACCTGACCCTGACATGGGATCTAAGCGATGACTACACACTGGTTTCTGTCACAAGCTACGACAAGGCAAATCTTGACTACGGTGCTGATGACGACGGACTGGAGTACGCACTTGACGAGTCCAATCTGTATGCGAAGAACATCAAGCAGACCGTTCAGGAACTCAGACTGGTTTCGGAACTCGATGGCCCTCTTAACTGGATTGTAGGTGCTCAATACACCTCAGACGAGCTCGACAATAGCACTATCATTTGGACACTCGATGATGAGGCACTTGGTTTTGTGGACATATTAAGTGCCGCCATTGGCACGCCCCCAACGGGAGGTAGAGGCTTCCACTTTGGTAATTTCTACCACCAGGAGCGTGACAGTTGGGCAGTCTATCTTAAAGGCGACTACGAGCTTACACAGACTATCACTTTGAGAGCAGGCTACAGGTACAGCGATGATGATGTTGAAGTTAGCAACTACGATGGCTACTTCGGAGAAACAACCGCAGAAGGCGAGCGTGTTCTGAGTGTACCCGTATTCCTGGACGCTTCGCAGTCAGAGAATTTCACCAACTCATCGGTTGAACTTGGACTCGATTGGCAGGCCAGCGATACCACACTGTTTTACCTGTCATTTAGTCAGGGCTACCGGTCAGGCGCCATTAACGGTCAGGCCTTCGGTGACGCTGAGGCAGAGATCACCGCCGCCGACCCGGAAGAGGTTGACTCTTATGAGTTTGGCATGAAGTCAGAGTTTTTTGAAAACCGCCTGATCTTGAATGCGGCGCTTTTCCACTACGACTATGAGAACCAGCAGTTCGTCATTGCGGAAGACGGTGGCTTCCTGTTCCCGCTGAGGAACGCACCTGAATCCACTGTGAACGGATTTGAGATGGACCTACAGTATCTCGCTACCGACGATATTACTTTGACGGCCGGGCTTGGCCTGCTGGACGCGGAATATGAAGAGTTGGAGATACTGGGGGAGTCAGCGAAGGGCAACCAGTTGATCGGAGCTCCAGACACCACTGCCAATATTGGGATTGACTGGAGGTTGATGAGCACCGGCCTTGGTGACCTCGGTCTGAATGTCAACGCGGCATACCAATCGGAGGTGTTCTTTGAACCGTTTGAAAACGACGCACTGTCTCAGGGTTCTTACTGGGTGGCGAATGCCAGATTGTCGCTGGAGTCCGAGAGCTTTAGCGCTGGAATCTGGGCCAACAACCTGTTAGACGAGGAATACTTCGTTTATGGTCTTGATCTATCCAGCACTTATGGTGCTTTGTACTTCCAACGCGGTGCACCCCAAACCTACGGCGTCGATTTCACTTACAGATTCTGACGTCCGCGGAACACCTGACTGAGACTAGTAGTACTCCCTTCAGGTCAACTTGCCCGGTAACTGAGGAAACTCTGCCGGGCTTTTTTATGCATGCACCGATCGATTTACGGCATTCCAACACCAGTCCAATCGCGAGGGTTCTCAACATGCTCGCCGTCCGATGTAATGCCTTGGCGAATACGTTTGACTAATTCTGGTCCGTCATTTTCTCTATTATTCACTCAGCTCGTGTTTGATCCTATGCATGTAGTCTATTCAATGAAAGTTCAAAATCAGGCTATAACAACTACCGGAAGTCTCTAATGAGAGCTCTTGATTATAAGCTTCTGCAACGTTTGCAAACCTGGATAGACAGAGGTGAGCAACCATGGCTCTGCACGATCGTAAAGACAGTCGGCTCTTCACCTAGACCAAAAGGGTCAATGCTCGCTGCGCTGGCAACGGGAGAGCAGTTTGGCTCGGTATCCGGAGGTTGTGTTGAAGAGGACTTGTTGGAAAAACTCAGCACACATGTTTTTGCAGACGAGCTGCCGGAACTGGTCGAGTACGGGGTTAGTGCAGAAGAGAATGAGCGTCTCGGGCTGCCATGCGGAGGAAAGCTTATCCTGATGGTTCAGCGCCTCGATGAAGGCGATCTACAATGGATCAAGGCGTCTTTACAGGCTATCGATCAGCGATATTGTGTCAAGCGACGCGTTAGCCTGACCACCGGAAAAACACAACTGATTCGCGTTGATTACTACGCACCGCTTGAGATTTCCAACTCACACCTCGAGCAATGCTTCGGCCCCAGAATGCGTATGGTGCTGGTAGGCGCCGGGCAGCTTGCCCAAACCCTGACCGAATTAGCGATGGCAATGGACTATGAGGTTCTTGTAACAGATCCAAGGCAGAGCTTCCTGGATCAGTGGGCAGGCCCCAACGTTGAACTGATTCAAGGCATGCCTGATGATGTGATTCGAGAGCGCGGATGCGACCGGCACACGCTCATCATCACGCTGACCCATGATCCAAGAATAGATGACATGGCGCTTATGGAGGCGCTCTCCACAAATGCCTGGTACGTCGGCGCTCTTGGCTCACAAAAGACAACTGAGAATCGCCTGGTGCGATTGAAGGAACTGGGCCTCTCGGCTGAGCAAGTGTCCAGGCTCCATGCTCCGGTAGGACTCTCCATAGGCAGCAAGACTCCAATTGAAATATCGGTGGCGATCATGGCTGAGTTGATTCAAATGCGCTATCGGACTACTGATTCATAGACGCCTAAACCAGACTCGGCGCTGGTGGCGCTGAGTAGCTCTACTCTTTGCCAGTAAACCTTAGTTTAGCATTTATTTGTACAGTCGAGTAATAAACTGCTCGATTGCGTTGGCACACACGTCTGCAATGTCACCTAGCAGGCGCCTGAAAAAGGGATGATTTTGGCGTACTCAAATCTCATGCCGCTCGATCGCCGATGTTCGGGAAGTGACATGTTCGATTCCTTGAGATTTCGCCAATTTGAATTCTCCACGCTGAATTTCGCGATAACAGCCACTTTCAACACCTCATTGCCCTCCGCGAGCCTCCCACGGCGACATTCTCGACGCTGTATCGCCTCACCAGGCCATCTCTGGAAGCAAATTCCTGATTCGCAGCAGATTGTAGGCAGCCATCACCCGCAGGAAGTCCTGCCTGACCCGCGTCAACCCTCTGGACTTCGTTTGTCTGAGCCCGCCGATCTGCTTGGCCCACCTAAAAGGTTCTTCCACCCGTTTGCGAATCCGCTGGCTGATCCCGTAGCCCGGGTGGCGGGTTGTCCTTCCGTCAATCGCAGACCCGCCGGGATGCTTCAGATTTTAGCGCGACGTGTGGTGTGACCTCCAGGAATCTCAGCACATCGATAAAGTCCCGCGTGTCGTAGCCTTTGTCAGCTCCCAGGGTTGCTGCGTATTCCAGACCAAGCCTGCCACTGATTCCACGCGAAGCCTGC
>CENL01006970.1_pt1 | contig 25231 bp, 19 predicted proteins | sample 530221 | NCBI WGS metagenome assembly CENL01 (sample SAMEA2619791, study PRJEB7988) | marine metagenome | isolation source: saline water (ENVO:00002010), including
GTATCCATCGGATAAGGATAGGTCTCACCCGTCCGGACAACCTCCCTAAAGATCGGCCAGATGTCTTCGAATTGATCGACTGTTGCTTCTCTGATTTCAAAGGACATGGGAGAGGCCCACGATTGTAAATACATACAACAGAGATATGGTGCCCCTGGCCGGACTCGAACCAGCACGCCCGTACGGACAGCAGATTTTGAATGTTTTAATCGACACCCAAAACCGGGGTTAAACTATTGAATTCTCTCACATTCTTTTTCGAACACAATGTGTATGTGTAAGAGATTGTGTAAAAATTCACCGCTACGAATTCCCGGCACAAAGAGAAGAAAGTAATCTAAAGCAGAATGGACCCTTTCCCATCCCATAGACTAAGCAGCTGGTCTTCGAGGAACTCTGAAAAACTATCTCAAACTTCAAATGCTCTAAAGATCACGCCGGTATCAAAGAAGTACGAGGTAGAGTTCAAAATACAAGCGAATGAAACTCCAATTGAGGCAGTGCCGGTCAAGGAAATGACTCAAGCGCAGTTTGTTGAAAATCATCAACACAATTTTCAATGTCTATGTCTACTTCAGCTTCATTGCGATAAATGCCAAAAACACCTCGAGGCGACTTGCAGGCCCCCTCCCCAATTCCCTCAACTTGGACAGATACAACAGATTTCACCGCTGTATGCGGAAAATAGTAGTAGCCGTTTGGATCTGTAGCGACTGAACGCCTCCGGCCGGATTCTTCTATCGTTAGAGTAACTGTCGCACCTGATACAGAAAGGCCATTTTGAGTGACCCGACCAGCCACTAGTTTGGACCGATCCTCTGCTTCCGCGTGCACGGTCGGTGATAACATCATCAGTCCATCTATATCGACACTACCCGGGCCAACAACTTCAACACGTATTTCTTTGATCCGCCCAATCGGTAGAGGGAGAGATTCTCGATCTAGAGGGGGGGAAGCCCATCCAATGCGGTCAAGAGACAATGTGATATACTCCCAACTCTCTTGCGACTCCGGAACAGAAAAAAACCACCCGGCATCTGCCAAAGAGGGAACATCACCAGGCCCTTCAACGGCATACGCAGACAACTCTTCTGCTACGATAACGTCGCCATCTTCCATCTCAAAAGAGAGACGCACCCGGACTTCAGCTTGTTTCCTAAGGGCAAAATGCAGATGACTTGTGTTGAAGGATGAAATCGCACCCGGCTGGTAAACAAACTGACCTGGCTCAACAGTATCGACCGCAGTCAACCTCAGATAACTCGCTCCATAAGCTGCTTCTGAACCGGATTCCATCGAAAATTGAATCCTCTCTCCAGCAACAGCACCGGAGAGAACCGGATCTATTTCATCAATGAGAACTGTAGGAGTATTGTCACCAACCAATGTCACCGATTGCTGACCAGTGCCATCTGCAGGATTACGCGTAAAGGTACGCACGGGACGATCATCCAGTGTAACCTGCGCCTTTCTGGCATCGGGCACATAGATCGTGATACCCTGGAGATCGCCGGTGCCCCGTAGCGGATCAGGAAAAACCCTATCAGTTACAGGGTCGCGACTAGAGCGGATTTCAACCGATGACGTCTCTGGATCAACCCTAAGAACACCTGCCCCTCCTTGCGCCAGCCTTTCAGACATTATGCGATAAGTCTGCCATTGCGCAGCAGCCGCAACCCAGACACGTTGCTCAGGGGGGATCGCTCCGGAAAAATTGTAGTAATGGTCACTCAGGGAACGGAAATTCCGCAATGCTGTTGGTGCCCATGGATCGGCAATGGTAGGCTGCAACTCCGGGTCATAAGCACTAACACCAAAGTGCTGGTACCAAAGGTGTTCAACTGAACGATTGTCTCTGACAGTCTCAAGGCTGGTGTACAGGTTGAAGCCAACCTGCGATCCCATATGCAAATCGTAACAAAAAACAGATGTAGTGCAGAAATACTCCGACACATCAATTAGGTCCGGGTCTAACCTACCAGTCTCTAAGACCATTCTCGCTTGCTGACGAGCAGTTTCTCTAGTGAAAGCTCCAGCACTTCCGTAAGTCCGCGCGAGGGCATAGAAGTTTCTATAGTTGGAAACTAGGTTTGGCGCGGGGTGCTGATACCAGATCCGGGGTTCGGCGTATGTTGTCGGTGAGTCTAACGATGAAATAGAATGTACACCGAGGTCACGCAATACATCAGAGATATAAGCATGACTTCCTTCCTGATCAGCCAGGAAGTCTCCCGTCTGACGAAAATGATCGGGCGCAGTACTAAAAGTCGTTTGACGCCCAACTCCATAGGATTGATGTTTTGTATAGCCGCCATGGGAGGTATAAAGAAGCGGCCTAATATTCATGGACTTCAGAAACTCCCGCTGAATGAGAGCTGTTGCCCGATTGTAGTTGTCACGCTCAACTGCGAGCAGGGCCACACCACAATCCGTTTCGCAAACATCGGACTGAAGATCAATCGAAACTAGATTGTGTACCAAATCTCTAGACGCCGCATCCGGCGGCAAAACAATGCCCAAATCAGCAGTAGTGTTCAAAAAAAGGGTTATCGCGTAGGGCTGGCCAGGTCGCCAGTCTTGATACCCTCGGGCCCTCTCCAGCAATGAGTCATCTACATTTATGCGGGTGTCGTCAGCGAAGTTCAAAAACACTCTTAAATCGTCGGGTGGTGGTACATTGAACATAAGGCGCAACTGTTGATAGCCACGTTGCTCGGGATACCCTTGAGCGGTTGCTAGATAGAAATTTACTGCTGGCAATTGCACCACCTGCAATTCGGCAGACAAAGGCACAGCCTCGGGCAGAACAAAGCGAAACTGAGGAATTGTATCGTTGGTCCAGGAATGGACTTGATCAATATTGCCCCTGTGCCACTCGCGAATAAGCAGACCTACAATAGAATGACCAAAATACCGGCTTGACGCGTGGTGTAACGATCCAATCGATCGAAAGAAGGCGCTGTCTTCGGGACTACCACGAGCGCTTTGGACAAAAACAGAATCAGAAATTGGAAGTCCGAGATCTTGATTAAGCACAGAATGCATGGCAGCACCTAACCATGCGGGTTGAGAGTCCGCGTCACTCGCAAAACTAATCAAGCTGTTATGAGGGTATGGATATTGACGGATCAGTGATCCACCATCAGCAGACGCTGACCCGATACAAAAAAGGCCAACCAAACTTGACACCAAAAACCTTGAGATTCGTTTTCCAACTGGACGGGCTGTTTTTGCGTCTACCTCAAACCCGGCTCGTCCCAGCGTATACCCACCTGGCATTCGTTCTCTTACTGACAACATCCCTATAGATTTCACTTCGCCGTTTCTTCACTTAATGCGCTTTTGACCATCTCTTCTACAGAATCAATGGTTTCTCGTACCAACCATTGATGGCCCCGCACTGAAAAGTGCCCATCATTTGGTACTTGATAGTTCTCAGAAGAACCTATCTCTGGAAACGGCGGACCGATGCATGGCACACCGGCTTCACGACATGCCCAGGAAAAGTTATCGATCAGCGCCAAAAAATTGCGATCAATCTCTTCTCCCGACTCCAGTACCAATTTGTTTGTGCAATAGAAATCGTTCGCGAAGCACTCAGCCTGCTCAAGGCCACTGTGCAAAGCAAACCTAACTGCAGGATACTCGTCCTGATAGTACTTCAAGACGTCGCGCAGATATCCAAAAGTCTCCTGACCAACAGGATGCGCATGCTCATAAGGTAGCCAAACCAGGTCATGATAGGATAGGCCCTCGGCGATTGGCGGCTCAAGGTCTGGCCTCGACTGTTTCTCAACAGTGTGTAAAGGCCAATTGGGATCAAATTGTCTAAAGACCAGCTTTCCGTCTGGATCATACAGAAAATGATCGTTGCCATTATGATCAAAATCCCACCCACGATGAGCACGAATGAGGACCGGGTGAAGGTTAAAAATGGTGTTATACGCCATCTCAAGCATCACTACGCTCGGGCGAAACTTCATCCCGTAGTCCCGAATAACTCGGAAATTGGTCGCAAGGTCAGCTGCATCTTTTCCCATTGAAACAACTTCAACACAACGCCCAAGGCGGACGCCAAGCTCGCCCTCCATCAAAATGTTAGATTTTTCAAATGGCCGAACCTGGATAGCCATCTCCACGCTGCTTCCAGCCCGCAACAATCTGACGCAATTGTCTCGATTCTCAAACTCCCGATCGCGATCCGGAAAGCCGTAATTGTTTGCAAAGGTAACTTGAATTCCAGCAGCGCCGGTGAGCAATTGGCGGGTATGCGGCACATACCGATGATAGCTAAGTTGGTCAGACGCGGACTCTCCCTGTACGTCAACTATTTCAGCGGGAAACGCCCTTTGCGAGGGCGCTGTAGGGCCTTCCAGAAAAGTGGCCTCGATATCAATGTGCACATCGGTTACACTTGGCTGAGGCACAAACCAACGCCCCCTTGTCGCATAGACATCTAATTCACGCTCAGTCAACCTCACCGACACCGGACTATTTCGAGGTACATCATCAAATCGGAACTGACCCGCCGACGAAACCACACCCTGTCTTCTCTCCCCACTCTCCAGAACCAGGGTGATTGATCGCTCCGCTGTGTCATCTTTGAGGCCAGTAACACGGCCTACGAGGTCTGACCTATCAGGATCGGTTACATGTTGAGCCAAACTCCCGATCGAAAGATTAAGAATCGGGACTGGGGCACCGCCGTTACCTGTTACATTGACAAACCAACTTTCTATCGCCCACTGGTTTTCCCTTTCAAAATACTCACGAATTTCCTGCGGGATTTCGGCGACGAACACACCACGGCCAACAACCTCCATCTCCCAGCTTGAAACTCCCGCTACTTTGGAAACGAAATCAGCGCGAACGGTCGACGGCGTATTCGTGGGCGTCAGGTCCGCCACATCAGGGCCCAGCTCAGCTTTCCAGCCGACAACGCGGCCGTCTCCCAAAACAAAACCAGTGCTAATTTCGCCAGCATCCTGAAACTCCGGTGCCAGCTCAATGAGAAGATAGTGGGGGTCGACTTGGGGCGTAAAATCGGGACTCCATATCGCCCACATCTCCGAATGAGACGGGTGTAGAATTGACTGTGAAATACGGATGGGACCAGAACGGCGTTGAAAGTAGGAACCGCCATACACCTCTACCAAGCCATTCTTCTGATATATGTCCACGCCATCCATAAAGCTAAATGCAGTGAGCGCCGAGTGTCTCACATGCGTACGCGAAACTTCAACGACCGGCACCGCAGGCTCGCCACGGTTTGCCAGGTCTTCACTCTGCGTGCCCGGCTCACGCGCTATGTAAATCCCTATCCCAAGAGCCATCACGATCACCACGAGAACGCCGACAGGAATAAAGTATCGATATACGCTGCTCATTTCTTACACCCAGCTGAAATTATGATTATCCTACGTGACAGATTAGTTGATTTTGAAGCGCGCGAACATCTGAGAGAACCGAAAGACATGCGCTCAAAAGCAAGCTTCAGTTAGTCTGGCGTCAAGCCAGCCAGCAAGTATCTGGGCGCCATCAGGATTCAAGTGAAAGTCATAACGGTAATAGATCCGAGCGTCCGTCTCGATACTCGCTGCTGCCTCCTGAAGAATCTGGTGAGCAAACCAACACGTCAGGCCATTCTCCTCGCACAGCGTTCGAACAGCATCTGCATCTGGTGAGGACGAGACTGGTTCCTCAAACCGATAGGGTACCCGCCCCAAATCCCATTCGATTGGCGAGATTTGATTAGGCAGAGGCAGATGAACAAGCGCAAATTTCTTACCACCCTTCGTGACCAATTCAGCAAGCGCCGCAATATGACGCAAGGATGGCTCCATAACAGTATTAATGTCCACTGAAGGTCGAACGGCGGCAAACAGATCACTGGTTGGATCACCGGTAGCGATAGCTTCGGTCGCATGAGCGACACGCAAGCGTGTGAACAAAAGCCGAAAAGCCGCTGAGTAGCGCTCTGCGTTCTTGGCCCAAGGCTGGTTAAACCACGGTTCTGAACCTTTTCCTGGACCTGACTGATTCAGAAAAACATCGATGTCCAGCCCTGTCACCAACCGATCTTCGTCCAAACTGGCACGAGGAATAAATTTCGCATCCGCATGAACCATGCTGGGGACAAAAAAGAACACCACAAGATCTGCATCAGAGGTTCTCAGCAATTGCTTGGCTAGGAGATAGCTTTGTGCCGTTCCGTAACCCGAGATACCTGCATTGGAGACACTGGAATCGACCCTCCGTGCTTCTCCAAGGCGTTGCAATTCCTCGGTGAAGGTTTGGTCGTCCGCAAGCCCCCATCCTTCCACAAAGGAGTTACCAAGAAACAGCATCCGATGCTGAGCCTTTTGCGTATGCACCAAATGACCTTCAGCCGAACCCGGGCGGGTCATGCGAAAGCCACTCCCATCGATTGTGTAAACCAAATCGAACTCACCATATGGCGAAGTAATCTGGGTCGATGAATTTGGCTCATAAACGGTTTCAAGCACTCCATCAAATCGGGTAATCTTGGCGAGCCCCACCGCACCAGGCTCTTGATGTTGTGGCGCAAGGCCCAACGCGCGGACGGTCCCTTCCAATAAAGCAAAGCCGCCAAGAAGCGAGATACACGTGATCGCTAAGTAGAAAAGAACTGCCTTTTTCAATACAACCCCCTACAGGCACATCGCCTGCGCCTATCGCCACGAAAACGCCCGCCTCTCAAACTGCCAACAGACCAATCTGTTCATCAGCGTAGACCCCCCCACGCCTGCGTAAAAAGCCGACTCTAGTCGGCTGCGGAAAGTACTTCACACCACAACCATGCAACTCAGGCGTCCCCGCGCAAGTCTCCGTTTTCTATTCGAGCTCGTTAACTTCAAGCAACGCTTTGATTTCACCTAGGCTCGCCACGTGAGCCAGGGCATCATCAAGAATAACATCGCGTTCACCGCTAATAGTCAGCAATGTTATCCGCGAACCGAAAGACGGACGGTCATATTCATCAAGCTCTGGAATGCGCACACCCATCAGTTGAACTTCCAAAAGATCACCACATTTCTGCGCGACGTCCGCGACTCGGAACCCGCCGACCATCTGCATACCAATAATAGTGCTCCTCTGCTCTGCGCTCATATCACTTAGATCATTCCAGGCATTCTGGAAATCCATCATCATGATGCACTGTTCACTTGTCTGAAAGAAGTAAACCGGGCTAGTCGAATCTGACGTGCTGCCTGCACTTGGCGCAAATGAGACAATCAATACAACCAGGCACATTTGCATCACTGCCTTGCTTTTGATTTTCAGCGAGAGAGCGCCCGCTCCCCTATTGCTTGTATCAAACATCCATCCAAGTCCTTGAGTCGTTCGCACGAATGCCCTTCGACCACTACTGGTCCAGAAGCAGCACTGGCAAAATTGCATCAGCCATCAATTTATGTCCAAGCGCATTTGGGTGAGGGTCGCCAGGCATAGCCCAAACGTCTTCGGGAGACAGATTTCCAAAGGCCGGCTTAAGATCCACATAGCTGTAACCTAGCTCGCGGGAGAGATTTTCCAATTCTTCATGAACAAATCCGAATTGGTAGTCCTCCAAATTATGGACATCAGGCACCATCGCCAAATACAAGCGAATCTCGTTCTCACGGCCATATTCCGCCAGCTGCCTCAGCGCCACCTCCATCGCCTGCCGTCCAGGGGCATCAAGCGCATATACATTCCGATAATGATCCACCAATGATCCGTGACCTGAACTACCAAAGACTCTATTGACGGCAATCCAAACCGTCACCGCAAGCTGGCTGTTGCGTAACAGGAAATTACCTCCGCCTGGCTCCAGTGTTTCAGCGTCCCTAAGAAAGTAGTGAACAACGATATCCGTTGGCTTAAGTTGGGTCAGCCGATCCATGAAGCGCTTGACGTATCGCGGAGAATTATAGTTACCGATGCCAGCATTGAGGACCCGCACATCTTCACCAGCATCACGGAGGCTACTTTCCAACTGGGATGTCATCGTATCACCTTCCTCAACGCCCCAACCGAGCGTTATGGAAGACCCAAGAACAAGAATACGCCTAGCAAAGTTAGATACATCTGCCGCGCTGGCGCCGCGAAGCCCGTTCTCATCAATACGAATATTGACGTTCTGCAAAACGGCCTCCCTATTTGGCCTATGAATGTGACCAAGCGCCGGATCTGGACTCACTTGCTTTAGCTCTGACGAGTAGCGCCACATCTCGATGTCGTAATTGTCCATAGTAGAGTTCTTGAGCCGCAGCACAATCTCGGCAGCAAAAAGCGAAATCACACACGTCACTACGACCATGAGGATTTGCGCAACAATCTCAGTTTGGCGACTAGGTTTTCGGGACACTTGCACTTTATTCCACACTCCAAATGATCAGGGGTCACAGCAACCAATGTTGGCGTATGTAGGAACAGAGAGCCCGACCATATGGTCAGCATCTGTGTTGTTCAAGTTTCCCTCAGGTGGGTCACATAACAATCCGTGCGCAAGACACACCAAATTCATCGTTCTTTAGCCAACATATCAGTATCCATCAAGACTGATTTTAGACAACCCAATATGAACACAAAATTAAGCATTTTGAACTTGGAAACATCTGTCTTTACAGACAGTGAGCTTTCACACTCCCGACGACACACACCAAACACTTAGCAGCGCCACAGAAACCGCACTGAGCTTAGTCAAGTTCAAACTTGTTCTTGTAGTCGATCGCCAAGTCTGCGTCCTGCTCGCTCTTCTCCAAAATACAGTTACCACAAACAAGAGTATCCATCTCCGTACCCATAAAGCAGCGGAATGCATCCTCTGGCGTACAAACGATAGGCTCACCTCGCACGTTGAAGCTAGTGTTGACCAAAACCGAACAACCAGTCTTCGCCTTGAATGCCTGCAAAAGCTTGTAATACCTTGGATTCGTATCCTCATGAACGGTCTGCACACGCGCTGAATGGTCGACATGCGTTACGGCCGGGATGTCGGAGCGAACAGAATTCAACTTGTCTATACCAAACAACGCTTTGTCATTTTCCGTCATTGCCTTGCGCCGTTCCTCTTTTACATCAGAGACGATAAGCATGTAGGGGCTGTCTGATGTAAGCTCGAAATAATCCGCCACATCTTCGGCCAGGACAGACGGCGCGAAAGGTCGGAAACTCTCACGGTACTTGATTTTCAAGTTCAACACTTTCTGCATCTCTGAATTCCGAGGGTCACCGAGTATCGACCGTCCACCGAGCGCCCGTGGGCCGAACTCCATACGGCCGCTAAACCAACCCACAGCCTTCCCAGCTGCGAGTGCGTCTGCAGTTCTCTCAAACAACGCGTCATCATCGAGCAAACAATATTTTGCTCCCATTCCTCGAAACCGCTCTTCGATATCATCGTCATCAAACTCAGGACCCAGATAGCTGCCCCGCATAGCGTCGCCACCTCGAGTTTCAGCACGAGCATTACCCAAAAACTGGTGATGGGTAGCAAGAGCGGCTCCGAGTGAGCCACCTGCGTCACCCGCAGCTGGCTGAATCCAAACCTTTTCGAACGCGCCGTCACGAAGCACTTTACCGTTCGCAACGCAATTCAGCGCTACGCCGCCAGCAAGACAGAGATTGGGAATACCGTATTCAGACGCAAGATCCCGAGTAATACGCAACAGAACCTCTTCTGTTACCTGTTGGATGGAGGCAGCCAAGTCCATTTCACGCTGAGTGATACGATCATCCGCCCCTCGTGGCGGACCTCCGAAAAGTTCGTTGAACTTCGCGCTAGTCATGGTTAGTCCGGTCGCATAGTCGAAATACGACTGGTCCAGCCAAAAACTTCCATCCGCCTTGAGGTCAATGATGTGCTCTAAGATCTTATCGGCGTACAGTGGCTCTCCGTATGGAGCCAGACCCATCAGCTTATATTCACCTGAGTTGACCTTGAAGCCCGTGTAATATGTAAATGCTGAATAGAGCAGCCCAAGCGAATGCGGCCACTTTATTGTACGCACTGGTTCCAATTCGTTACCACGACCAATCCACACAGATGTTGTTGTCCACTCACCTACCCCATCAAGAGTTAGGACGACCGCCTCATCAAATGGCGACGGATAAAAGGCAGAGGCTGCATGACTTTGGTGGTGGCCAGCAAATAGCAACTTGTCCTCAAAATCCCCCTCACCAGAAATCTCTTTAAAGGACTGCAAAAGGTTATACTTTTGAAAGAGCTTTTCCTTGATCCACACTGGTATAGCCGTTCGAAAGGAAGAAAATCCGCGCGGCGCGTTCGCTAGATACGTCTCCAGCAATCGTTCGAATTTCACAAATGGCTTCTCGAAGAAAACGATATAGTCGACATCACTAAGAGTGATACCACCCTCTTCCAGACAATAATTGATTGCGTTTTTCGGGAAGGCAGGGTCGTGTTTTTTTCTGGTAAACCGCTCTTCTTGAGCAGCTGCGACAATTTCACCTTCTTTGACTAACGCCGCTGCCGCGTCGTGATAGAAGGCCGAGATCCCCAAAATATTCATCGGCAACAAACAACTTTCAAATGCAAATAGTAGCTGCAGCCCATAGACGAACTGCGCCATCTGAGCCAGGCTGCGAACATTACACTACCCCTGCCTCTATTGTGAAAACTTGCAGCTCATAAGAACGGTCCAAGCACGCAATCCATCAGCATGCCCGAGACACGACCCGTTGGCACGCTTGAGACACGACCCGTTGGCACGCTTGAGACACGACGCAACGACTTGACACCGCTGACACGACACCATTCAAAAGACAGTGTATATGAACGGAGCAACTGCGGTCCCCTGCACAAGAACCAGCAGCCCCCCAAAAAGAAACACAATGATGAGAGTAGGAAGCAGCCACCACTTCTTCCGGGCAGACATATACGCAATCAGTTCTTTGAAAATAGAAGACACAAAAACCTCTGAGCTCAATTAAGGGTCCTAGTTAATAGACATCATGCTAAAACTGATTCCTCATAGACTCACTCCAATCAGTCGGGGCATCCTCATCCAACCAATAGGTTTTTAGAGCTTTTTCCGGATATCGTCGCAACGGATCATACCACAACCGCATCAGTAGCCCCGTCGGAACAATTGCGACCATGAACATCACCATCAAGACAACTGGATTCATAACCTTACTCATCAAGATCGACAACCTGAACCAAGCAAGATTAAGTGGCTTCAAAAGAGTCGGCGCCAGAAAACTCACGACGGCAAATAGCGCCGCTACAGAACAGCTAGCGATCAAAATCATCTGATCTTTATAGAAGATCGCAGCGATGACCAGAGCAACAGCAGAGAAGACTAGACCTGTCGAACGTTCCGATGGCGCCTCAACAATTTCCTGTTGATAGCTTTCGTGAAAATTACCCGGCATTCAAACAAACCCATCTATAGGAGCTAATGCACATTGCACCACTCTGCTCAACACACATCCAATCGCGGCAAAAGCACCCTACTACGTCTGCGCAAGCCTTGGCAAACCGAGGAGTTTCGAACCAAACGACTTTTACTCCCCAAATTCCAACGTACCCCTGCAAACACCGCGCCAAAAACACCGAAAAGGCATAGGCTAGACACCGACAATGTGCTCAGAATAGAGCACCAAGTCAAGTCAGAGCCCCAGCACATCAACAGAGATTCAAAAGCATTCGCTAGTCAAAAACACCCGCTAAATCCCTCAAAAATCAAAGTACACAAAGCTAGCAGAACTACCTTGCGACACGGTTATGGCGAGCACCCAGAGAGTAGCGAGAACCGGAACCATCACATATCCTGACACTCGTTTAAGAGCGAACCGAACGAAAGAGTAATTGTCAAATCGGTGAATGGCGATGAACACAAGCGATAGGAATATTATGAAGGAGTGAGCTTGAAAAATTTCACCAGGGTTCGACCAGTCATAGATGAAGGGGCCCGCCAACACCTGGAGCGCTGTGGTCAAGTCTGGAGCTCGAAAAAAGACCCAGGCAAACGTCACGAAGTGGAAGATAACAAAAATGGATATCCACCTAGGTATGCGAATTGGAAGCCCCCGCATTTGGTGATTGAGCACAAGAGCCACACCATGCAGGGCACCCCAGATAATGAAAGTCCAGTTTGCCCCATGCCACAAACCGCCAAGAACCATGGTGATCAGCAGGTTTGCCAGATGCCTAGCTCGTCCGCGACGACTGCCACCCAATGCGATGTATAGATAATCGCGCAACCAGTGAGAAAGAGTGATGTGCCATCGTCGCCAGAACTCAATAATAGACGCAGATCCATAAGGGGATCGAAAGTTCGTTGGCAGACGGATGCCCATCATCATCGCCGCGCCGACCGCCATATCTGTATAACCGCTGAAGTCACAATAGATTTGGATCGAGAAGCCGTAGAAAGCAAGCATGTAGGCCCAGGCATTTTCTGGACTATTACCACTAAAGGTCTCCTCGACAAGCGGAGCCATCTGATCTGCAAAAACCAGCTTCTTCACGAGACCAAGAGTAAAGATGCCGAATGCCAAATAGTAGCGTGGCTTGATGTTCTTCAGAAAATTGCCGAACTGGGGAATCAACTCATGAGGTCTCAGAATCGGACCTGCAATAAGATGTGGAAAAAATATAACAAACGAAAGGGGCTGAAGAAAATTGCGCTGCAGAGGGAATTTCTTGACAGCTATGTCTACGACATAAGCTGCTAACGTGAAGGTCATAAACGAGATGCCGAGCGGCAGTGCAAACTTGAGCTGGAACTCCTCCAGCCCGGTGAGCGGCTGCAACATTTTGCTATAGAAAAAATCGAAATACTTGAAGATTGCCAACGGAGTGAACAGCACAATCAACGATATGGTCAATCGCATCTTCTTCTGCACTTCGTTCTTCGCAACTTCGATCCAGAGAGTTGCAATATAGGCAACAAAAGCCATAAAAAATGGCAGCCATATGAACTCGATTTTCCAGCTAGCATAAAAGACAGCGCTTGCCGCAATCATTAGATACAAGCGAAAACGCGGCGGACAAAAAATGTGGAGAAACAGAAAGACAGAGAAGAAAAGAAAAAATTCTGGAGTAGAAAAAATCATCGCGGGCTCGTTCGCTTAACGTTACGCGCTTAGTTATGCGCGCAAACGCCCGAACTCACAATAGGCTAGCGCCCGCCACCGAAATTTGAAATACAAACAGAACCCATGCGATAACGGTTTGCTGCCCAATCACCGAATAGGCGTCAGGTCTCAATTCGTGTTCAGCACACGCCTTACCAAAACCATCGTAAGCAAACAGACCCCAGCCTGCATCCTGTGGGTGTATTCGGAATGGTGCCCCTGGCCGGACTCGAACCAGCACGCCCGTACGGACAGCAGATTTTGAATGTTTTAATCGACACTCAAAATCGGGGTTAAACTATTGAATCTTCTCACATTTATTTTCGAACACAATGTGTATGTGTAAGAGATTGTGTAAAAATTCACCACTACTGACAGTAATATAAGTAGAAATATGTATCAACGTGAAAACCAGAACCTCACAACTCAGAGACGCGAGTGATCTTTTCACAAGCTACAATTCCAATTGCCTTGTCACCCGTTTCTTCGTGCCAATTGCGTTGTAATAACAACAATATGTGCAAGCTACTGCGCAGATAGTTCTTCGATTCTAATGCCAACTCCACCACACGTGAAACTTGTTCCAAGCTGCAGCGTTTGTTTCTCGAAAGGTACAAGCCTTTTGCTGCCATACTGAGTGCCATTCGTTGAATTCAAGTCTTCAACGCAGACTGAATTCCGGTTGCAGTAAGATATCCGCACATGCCGCCTCGAAAGATTCGAATTTGACAACGACATATGGCACAGCGATGCATGGCGTCCAATTACAAAGCCATTCTGATTTCCATTTTCGAGAACGGTGTCTTTTTGAACGAATCCATCTTTACCTTGTGTAGCTATGAGAACTGCTATTTGCCCTCCAACTACCGCTCCTTTTGAAGCGGGAGACTGTGAACCATCGCTCTTGATCAAGCGGCTTAGTGTTGCCGCCGCATGTACAATCCGCTGCCTTGGTCCGCGCAACGCCAAAATACAAGCAATCAAGACACCTATCGAAGCGATGACCAGCGCAAATACCGTTATCTGCTGCTGCTCTGCTCCCTCCAGCTGCAGTCTTTCAAGGTGTTCAAGAGCGACATTTAGCTGGCTTTCGAGGTTGGCAATATGCGCATTGGTCGCTGCATCGGGTGAGCTGGGAGCGGACTTCGCTGCGGAAATTTCATCGCGCAACGCATCAATTTTCTCCTGGAGCGCGTCAATCGCTGAGCTACTAGCGCCACCAAAGGATGTGCAAGCATCTGATACGCTTTGATAGTTCACTCCATTTTGGGAAAGGAAACCCGCAACGGCATGCGTGTGCGACGAGAAGAAGATGTCTGTACCAGCCATCACATCAACGATGTTCCCGCGAGCGTCTCTGGCAACCCGACTCCCAGAACCTTGAGTGTTAACGCCGATAACCCTGCCGCAATCGTCAAAAAGTGGTCCGCCGCTATTACCCGGATTGATTCCAGCGCTGTGCTGAATGAGCTTTAGTGGGTTCGATCCATCCCAACTACCCTGAAAAGCTTTTGACAGCACACCTTTGGTAATTGTGGGTTGAATTTGCCCACCGAGCCTATCCGCATTACCTGGGAAACCGATGGCCCAGACATCTTCTCCAGGAGCTGGTTCCTCAAGGGCAAGCTGAAACGCGGGTGCTCCAAATCCATTGACCTTCAATATTGCAAGATCCAGCTCAGGGTTTTCCGCCACCAGAACAGCTTCATAAAATGTTGTGCTGTTGCTTGGAATAACCGTAAGTTTAGCAAATCCTTCAGTAACGTGAGCATTAGTGACAATATGACCGGCATCTGAAACAACAAGTCCACTACCAGTGCCATTCTGGCTTACAATACGGACCGTACTAGCAGCTAGTTTTTCGATATCGGGCTTTGCTAAAGCACCATTTGCTGAGGCTAAGACAATTGTACCAAAGAGCGCGATCCAATGTTTCATTCTCGACTGCAGCCCCTTTGTTGGAAGGTTGACATGGCAAGATGTTACTACATACGAAAGTTTAGTCTGTAGGAAATCGTCCATGGAGCATTTAAACGCGCTGGTGCAAGGCACAGAGCTAGACGGCTACCGGATTGAACAAGTACTGGGTTCTGGTGGCTTCGGCATTACCTATCTCGGTCTTGACTTGTCACTGCAGAAACTGGTCGCCATCAAGGAATATTTGCCGTCCGATTTGGCGGTACGCCAGCAAACTTTGAATATTGCTGCCAAGTCCGAGAAAGCTCAATCGGATTTCCAGTGGGGCTTGGAACGTTTCCTGGATGAAGCGAGGACACTGGCGCAATTTGATGATCCTCACATTGTCAAAGTCATCCGTTTTTTTCGTGCCCACGGGTCCGCCTACATAGTAATGGACTATGTGGCAGGCGAAACCCTGGCAAAGCACGTGGAAAGAGAAGGACAGATCAAGGAAGAGCAACTTCAGGAACTCCTTGAAGGTCTGCTATCAGGCGTCGAGCTAATACACGCGGCAGGAGTTTTGCACCGTGATATTGCACCAGGAAACATCATAATCTCTTCTGATGGAACACCCGTACTGATTGATTTTGGATCTGCACGGCAAATCGTAAAGGCGAGATCCCGCGCCTTAACATCGATTGTGACGCCCGGTTATGCGCCTATTGAACAATATTCCGATGTTGCTAGCCAGGGGCCATGGACAGACATCTACTCGCTTGGAGCCATTTTTTACAGGCTGGCGACAGGAGACGAACCATTAGATGCCACCGCTCGTGTGCCTAGAGATTCTTTAATACCCGCATCAGAGCACGACAAAACAAAAGGGAACTACAAAAAATCCCTCCTGGTGGGAATCGATGCATCCCTCAGCTTTGACTACAAGAACCGTCCGCAGAATGTGTCCGAACTGCGGGCTCTGCTTGATGGCCAAGACGCACAAGCAACTGACAACAAACAGGAAGTTGACAACAACGCCAAAAAACAAAAAACATCCCCCCAGGATCCCAAGCTTAGGTCTAAGCCAACAACAAATGCAGCGTCATTGCAGGTCCTACACGATAAAATTCAGTCCGCACAAAAAAGCATAAAGTCACTAGTAGAAAACTTCTCCCTACCTGAGCCAAAACGGCCGCCGACAAGAAAAGCAGAAAATTTCTCCCTGCCAGGAACAAAACAGGTCTCGACAAAGAAGCAAGCGGACACTCCTACACCACATACGAAACTTTCTGAGTTCCTCACGGTAACAATCATCGTTCTAGGTGCTCTTGGCATGTTGGCAACTTTTATTGCCATGATGCTCTCGAGCGCGGGCCAAACCATTGCTCCGCTCTCTGACGCAGATCGAGTCCGAGAACAGGGCCGCGAAACGCCTATGACCTTTATCCCCTCGATGACCGCCGCAACAGGAACCACGCCCATATCAGATGAAGAAGCTGCTTGGGTACAAGCGCAACGTCTTGGAAGCATTAACGGATACAAGACCTACCTGGCGGGGCATCAGATCCATGCGGAAGATGCGAGGAAAGCCTGGACCGCTATTGCAAACGAAATCATCGATCTGCAGTTTTCTTTGGGTCAGCTCAACCTTTACTTCGGCAGCCTTGACGGAATACCTGGCCCACTCAGCCAGAGAGCAGTAAACGAGTTTTCAGATGCCCAGAATCTACCTCGCCTTGAGTTAAACGACGCTTCAGAGAGTGAGATCGCCGCATTTACACAAAAAGTAGTTTGGCGAAATTCCGAGATTGAGGACAGTGTAGATGCGTATAATGACTATCTGAAACTTTATCCCGATGGGGATCATTATGACGACGCCCAATCGAAACTCGCCAAAGTTCGAGAAACCATCTCCAATCTTCAGCAGACCTTGCGTGACGTCAACCTGTACACTGGGGCGACGGATGGCACCGCGAATTCTGAAATAACTAAGGTACTTAACGATGTCAGGGAACGTGAGGTCGGCTCTCTACCATTTACCCCACTAAACAGTTGGAATCGGAACGAGATCGACCAGATTGCAACTAAAATGCTGAATGAGTTCGTATTCGAGACCAAGCTTCTTCAGGCGTGTTTAAGTATCATGGTAAGCAGTATCGTACGAAAAAACGACTACACCGTTGAAGTTGATGGAAGGCTGAGCAGCAATACACAAAGAGCACTGGACATCCTTACCAATCATTTCGGGCTTAACCCAATCTCAATATACGGCGTACCGGCACATCAGATAGTTCAACTCAGGAAGGTCCTTCCAGGAAACGGGTGTTCGGATTGAAAAGAAGAAATACAGAGATCAACATTTTCAGCATGTCTGCTCTCGACCTATTTGCGTCGGCGTTGGGAGCATTTATCCTATTAGCAGTTGTCTTTTTGCCTTTCTTTCCAAATACCGGCGATCACCCAAAAGTCTCTGAAGCCTTTGTGGAACAGCTGGAGGCTGCGAAAGCTGCCGTCACAAAGCTCACCGCTGATTTAGCACAGAGAGAACAGGAAAAGACCGCACTTGAAGTTGAAAAGGCGCAACTTGAAAAGGAGTTGGAAGAAGCTGCTGCCTCTACCAAATTCCCCGCTCTCGACATTGTTATGGCGCTTGACACAACCGGAAGCATGGGCGACCAGATCGCGTCTCTAAAGAGGGAGGTATCGCAATTCGCCGAGCTTATGCAGCAACTTTCTCCAGACTTCGCAATGGGTATCGTTGACTTCAAGGACCGGTGCGACAGCCAAACGCTCCGCATCTTCAACCTAACAAAAATCAACTCGTCTTCACTTGTGCAATTACAAAATTTCGCTGACGCAGCCACCACGGAAAGTAACTGCAACCGAGACGCTCCGGAAGCTCTGAAAGCCGGACTCGAAGCGGCCGTAGACATGCCTTGGCGTTCCGCAGCAACAGTGCACCTCATAATTGTGGTGACCGACGATAGAACTTACCCAGAAGAAGAAGAACTAGCCGTTTCCCTGGCGAATAGTTTCTCTAGTCGCGGCCCAGGCTACACAGTTAGCGTGGCCGAAGCTGACAAAGACAACAAGGCCCCTGAAGTGGGTGCCTTCTTACAAAGACTAGCTGACGCAGGCGATGGCGATCTTATCTCTGGGAATGGCACATTCACGTCAACTATCCTATTGGCCTTGGCAGGGGTGTAAACATGAAAACGTTTGCGATCGGTCGCGACAAAGCATCTGATATTAGGCTGTCAGACAATTCTGTTTCCGGGCAGCACGCCGAATTGGTGATAACAGTAGGAAACGATCTTTATTTGACCGACTGCGCAAGTACAAACGGCACCTTCGTCATGAGCGAGGCAGGGCCAATTCGCTTGCGACAAGATTTTGTACAGATCGAAGATCGCTTGCTCTTTGGACGATATGAAATGACGGTCAATGAGTTGTTGAGATTGGCAAAAGAGGCGGATGCGCGTAGACGCGGTCAGCATTCAGGCCAGGACGACAAGCCAGATGAGACGATTGAAGGTGCCGTACGTCGTGACGAATTTGGCCGACCAGTCGCCAAGGGGGAATAGATGAATTCGAGAATAGCAGCTGCTTTGGTTTCAATCGTTTTTGCTTTGGGCTTCCTTGCTGTCGGATGGCTGCTGTTGCTTCCTGACCCCCAAAATTCATTCGATCCTGCGATCGTGCTTTTCAACAATGATGGGATCAAAAGTCCTTTTGCGTCGGTTCAAAACATCATGTGGATTGTCTTTTTTATTGGACTGGGTGAATTGTGGACTCGCTGGAAGGCGGCATCTTCTGAGATAGTACAATTAGCAAAGTCCTATCTACCCGAAGATGACGAGTCTTTGCTTACACAGAAAGATTTGGGACCCCACTATCAGCGCATCAAAGCTGACGTTGAAAACTCGCCTCATTACCTGCAAAGGCTTTTGAAGCAGGTGATTATGCAATTTCAATCGTCGCGTTCGATTGATCAAGCACACAACCTGATGAATTCCAATATCGAATTGTACCAACACGAAATCGATATGAAATACAATATGCTCAAATACATTGTTTGGATCATTCCGACACTGGGGTTTATCGGAACAGTGATTGGAATCGCTTTGGCTTTGGGCGAAGCGGGCAATTTCCCAGGCATTGACCCTACCGACCCTGCGTCCACAGAAAAGGTAAAAAATTGGATCAAAGGGCTCACAATGGAGCTGGGCGTTGCTTTTTATACAACACTTGTCGCGCTTGTACTCTCGGCAATTTTGATGTTTTTGCTAAACATCATCCAGGAACGGGAAGAGATGGCGCTCAACAAGGTTGGACAATATTGCCTGGATAATCTTATTACCCGTCTCTACGTGAACTAGGAGAGCTACATGGCTGTCAAGCGCGACAAAGATGGAAACATCGTTGAAATCCCATCAAAACTTGTACCTCCTGCGACTCAGGCAGAAGGAACAAAAAAAACAGAAGCAGTTCCAAATATTGACACCGGAAACACAAGCTCCCCGAACTCTGAACCCAAAACTCAAATTTATCGTGGGAGTACTGATGACAAGAACAATGACAGAGAAATGCTTGCTGGTTGGCTCATCATAGTCGAAGGACCAGGACGCGGTCGGCACTTTGGGGTTGGGTATGGCAACAATTCAATTGGTCGAAGCCAAGAAGCACGAATATGTATTGATACTGGCGACAGTGAAATTTCAAGATCAAACCAGTGCTTTGTCACGTTCGATCCCGACGAAGTAAAATTCTACATTTCATCCGGCATGGGTGTTAACCTGACAAAGTTAAATGGAACTGTCCTCTCAGCCGCTAACGTTAAGCTTACGGACAGAGACATTATCAGCTTCGGCCAAACCAAAATTATGTTCGTTGCTCTATGCAACGAACATTTTCACTGGTGAACGATGTGTCAAGTGAGCCACCTGTTTTTGATATCGGGCAAGCAGCTCATCAAGGCCAGCGCGACTATCAAGAAGATGCATTTAGTATTGTTCGTCCATCTGACGCGCAGAGTGACATTTATCTACTACTAGCCGATGGGATGGGTGGGCACGCAGGAGGGCAAGCAGCAGCTTCTACCGCAATCAAAACAGCAAGGGGTTTAATTCTTAGCAGTACAGAGTCAAATAGACCGTGCACGCTCAAATCGATTGCGTTAGCGGCAAATGATGCGGTTGCTAGTTTACACGCTAGCAGGCCAGAATTATCCGAAGCTGGGTGCACCTTTGTCGTTCTGCGTTTAAGAGACAACCATATCGAGTGGGCTAGCGTAGGCGATTCACCACTCTATCTTGTCTCTTCCGGAAACTTAGTTCGCCTGAATGAAGATCATTCAATGACTCCGGTGCTAGACCACCTGGTCGCAACAGGCCAACTGTCAACGGAGGAAGCTGAGGAAGACCCTCGACGACACGCACTCAGGTCAGCCCTTTTGGGCAATTCGATTCCATTTTTAGATACAGAAGCAGATCCAGTCGAACTTACCGCCGGTGAAATCCTTTTGCTCGCAAGTGATGGCATTGACACGCTAGGGCCGGACGAGATCTGTGCGATTGCATTGGCTCATAAGGCCGACATGAAAGGTCTAGCTTGCGCTATTGTTGACAATGTCGTCGGGAAAGACCGTGCAGATCAAGATAACACGACCGTCCTAACGCTTTCGCAAAAAAAGCAATCCTCTGAGAGCGAGACAAATGAAGACTCGGTTCTTCCTTTGACAGAAACCAATTCTCTCAAGTACCGGTTAAAGCAAGGTTGGTTTCCAATAGCACTACTTGCTATCTTGCTTACCTTGACAGCAGTGAGCATAGGCTATTGGTGGACGAGAAGCTCTGACACGATAGAAAACGAGCAAATCTCACCAAGCAGCGGCAGTGAATTCACACCTTCCATGCAAGATTCTCATTAGAAATTGACTTGAACTGCCTCACCAAGCCACAGGAAAAGCCCTATCCTCGTCGTTATGAGTGGCGTGGGGCTCTAAATGCGCCCGGTACCGGTCACGGGAGCAAGGCAAAAATTCCTGGAAATGGTACCATCGAATAAACTTGTAGTTTTCCTATATCGGTGATTAGATTTGGTGCACTGTTAGCGCAATCTTTTTCCGTGTGAGGACAAATGCTCAAGCAGTACCTTTTGGCAATCCTGTTTGCCGCCATGGTTTTTTCCACTGAACCTGCGCAAGCACGGCAAGGCCCGTTCCCACAAGTAGCCATCGGCGGCACACCGATGTACTGTCGGTCAAGCTTCGGGCAACAAGTTGCAATTTTTATCGATCCACAAGTAAACCAAAATATTGGCCGCGCAATGAACAACGGATACCCAGTTATAATTCTGGGGCCTGGCTTCTTTAATTGGGTCCCTCCCTTAGTCGGGCAGTTTTGGTTCCTGCACGAGTGTGCACATCACGTAGTAGGAGGAAACGAAGCCGCTTCGGACTGCTTTGCCATTCGCAATCTGCGAAACCTAGGACTGGTTACACATCAAGGGCAGGTACAACAATTACTGACGCAAATCTCACAGATGCCAGGATCTTTTACACATCTTCCTGGTCCGGCGAGAGCTCAGAATGTCTTCAATTGCCTGAACAGCTAATACTCATCGAAAATGACATCAGGGACCCAGCAGACCCATCTGCTCACTATGCCGAGAAATCCGGGTCGTCTGATTTTTCAGCACAGCTGTGTCATGACAGCTCGACTATTGACCAGCCACGATTTCGTCAAGCACTGCAAAGACCGTAACCTGGCAATCGATAGCGATAGACTCGTTCAACTGGAACGATTAGGCATATTCACACCAATTGTAAGGTTCATAGAAACCGGCAACGAAGAAGAACGTCTTCATCTGCCAAGCGAGGCAGTGTCGGAGTGGTTTGAATGCGGCCGCCTAATAGATACTGCTACGTTTACATCCAACAAAGAGCTTGCTTCATCAACAGAAGCTCGCTCCAGCGCATACTACTCAGTTTTTCAGATTGATCAGTTGTCGATAGCCCTCAATGAAACAACACTCAACTTGCACTTAGAATCCTTCCTCAACGATCCTTCCGGATTTAGAGCAGCATCCAGGAACATTGAAAAACACATTGAACTTTTGAGAGGGATAACTAGGGATACACCTTCCAATGAGTTTCGGCGGGCCATCCCAATTCTGTGTCAGTTCATAGCGAACAGATACTATCCACGTACTCAGGGGAACCAAAGAACTATCAATGTTTCGCGAGAAACATCACTGGATGAATGGATGATGATTGATGGACATAATTGGGATTGGTGGGAGTATTCAAAGAGCTTCAACCCTAAGATGGTGGAAGAGCTTTTTTCACTTACACCAGAAATACTGGAGCACGCGTATGAAACGCTAGGAATGAGTGCATGTTTCAGTGATCCGCTAGATGATTGGTCGAACCTTGTTGAATTTGTTTCTGTAAGGAAGAAACAATCTCTAAAGGGGGACGCGCTTCGTGCGCAATCCATGAAAGATGCCGCAAATATGCTGCGTCTTCTTCACAAAGACCTTTATGATGAAGAGCTCCCACCGCCACATCAAATCGCCGCAACAGTCATCAATCATTTCCCAGAGCTGGAAGTACGGGATGATAAACGTCGCCACCTCGAATATGTGGTCAATCAATACGACTTAAACCCTCAACCCAAAGTCGTTTTGTTCGTCGAAGGTGAGAGCGAGGTTAGATTGATACATACTGTTTTTCGGGATTGTTTCGGACACCATCCTGGCAATAGCGGCATTGAGATAATCAATCTACAGGGGGTCAACAACGCAACCGGCAACAAGAGAGCGGATCGATTTCGCGCAATCTTTCGATTGGCTGACTACCTCCACCATCATCAGAGCATCGCCTTTTTGCTGCTTGATCGTGAGAACCAAGCGCAGAAGCTGAAAGATGCGGCACGAGATAGTATTTCCCTGCATGGCCAAAATAGGCTCGCAGTGCAGAATCAACATATTCACCTGTGGAAGATTAATCTCGAATTCGACAACTTCTCCGACACCGAGATTGCGGCAGCGATGACCACTATTGCGGAGAACAAAACTAAGTTCACACAACCGGAACTAAGGTCCGCACGTAGTTCGAGTGATCCGGGAAAAGAGATTTCCAATTTGTACCGAAGCAAAACTGGGCACGGTCTTAGAAAGCCGAAACTCGTAGAACTTCTCGCTGAAATGTTAGTTAACCCGACTTCACGCCGCGCACCCAAAAACCGTCCAATTGTGAGAGTGCTGACCAAAATCAGAAGACTTGCCGCGCGCAATCCTTTTCCCACACAGGAAAAAACATGGCTAACCAATCAAGCTTCGCCCCTCCTTGGAGGCAAAAGGAAAGTTAGAATGTAGCTCCACATTACTAGAAATGGACGCCTTGCGGATATTTACGGGTAGATTTGCGGATACCCTTGCTTTTATGGATATTTTCGGGTATATTTATGGGTATGAGCTTCGATCCACACGCCCTATCCATCACCCCCGAGATACTCTCGCTTGTTTCCGAGATAGATGAATTCAAGGGTGCCTGGAAGGCTCTGGGCACCCTGGCCCCCGAACGTCTGTCTGCCCTGCGCCGGATCGCAACCATCGAAAGCGTCGGCTCATCGACAAGGATCGAGGGCAGCAAACTCTCAGACAAAGAAGTCGAACGGCTTCTCACTGGTCTTACAACACATTCATTCGAAAGCAGGGACGAGCAGGAAGTCGCAGGCTATGCCGAGACGATGGAAACAGTCTTTGCAAACTCAGAAGAAATCCCTCTCTCCGAGAACCACATCAAACAGCTTCATCGCGACCTTCTGAAATACAGCAGCAAAGATGAGCGCCATCGTGGAAACTACAAAACCCACACCAATCATGTGAGCGCATTTGATCCTGACGGCAATGAAATAGGCATCATCTTCGAGACAGCGGCACCTTTTGACACCCCACGATTGATGACGGAACTTGTTGAGTGGGCTGGTCAAGCTTTGGAAGAAGGCCATACCCACCCTCTTCTCGTGGTCGCCATCTTCACCGTCGTCTTTCTAGAAATTCACCCCTTTCAAGATGGGAATGGAAGACTCTCCAGAATTCTTACCACATTGCTTCTTCTAAGAAGTGGCTACGCGTATGTGCCTTACAGTTCCCTGGAAAGCGTTATCGAACAATCAAAGGAAGCGTACTATATCGCGCTCCGACAAACCCAAGGCACCATTCGCACTGAGACCCCAGAATGGGAGCCATGGATCATCTACTTTCTTCGCGCTCTTCAGCAACAAAAAGCCCGACTAGAAAAGAAAATAGAGCGTGAGAAAATCATTGTAGAGACGCTGCCGGATCTCTCCATTCAGATTTTGGAGCTAGCGAAAGAACATGGACGAGTTACAACCAGTCTCATCGTTAAGCTCACGAGCGCAAACCGCAACACAGTGAAGAAGCATCTTCAGTCACTAGTATCCGCCAACCACCTTTCTCAGCACGGAGTAGGCAAAGGCACATGGTATGGACGAGTATAGCCATACTCTAAGCTGCCTTTATACTTTTCTGGCGGTCCGTCACATCCTTCAACCACTCCTCCAGCGCATTTAGTTCAGCCTCAATTGATGTTGGAGGCGGAGCGGACGGATGAAGCTCATCAGAAGTTTTATGAAGCCACTCGGAACACTGGCCATAGTGACTCCGCATCGCCTCTGCGTCCGCCACCGAAATTGCTGACAGCTTCACAAAGCCTTTCGTATCAACCCTACTGGAGAACGTGCGGAGCACAGGCGAAATAGCATCTCCAACAGCTGCTTCCCAGGTTTGTCGCAAACTATCAATCAAGCCACGAGCAGTTATCAACCAATCTGTTCCATCTGGATCGGTTTCATATTGAATGCGAGTATTTGCTAAGTGCTTCCGTATAGCCTGCAGCCTCTGCATTCCATCTTGGGCCTTGTCGGGTGCTTCATTTCTGCAATACCCAGGCTCTCCATGCCGCTTTTGGATATGTCGAAGAGTAAAAGCGGTTTTCTGAGATGGGTCATCCACTTGCGTACAGGCATTGCGAAGCGTGATGAGAAAGGGGAGATCATGAGTAAACACAATCACCTGACGTTCTTTTCCCTCTGTAGCAAGGCGTTTAGCTATTGCCTCACGATGAACATGATCGAGGGATGAAACAGGGTCATCAAAGACTATTCCGGATCCGCTATTGTTTGTGGCTAGCTCGGCC